>Ga0210388_10000022_pt1 | contig 286839 bp, 254 predicted proteins | sample IncBWC19OmetaG_FD_155485 | JGI IMG/M metagenome (GOLD analysis project Ga0210388, IMG submission 155485) | Forest soil microbial communities from Barre Woods Harvard Forest LTER site, Petersham, Massachusetts, United States - Inc-BW-C-19-O ...
GGCGTCGTGTTGAACTGGTAGGCCGCGTCAGCCTTGCTCAGTCCCCCTTCCACCACACTGCGGACCATCGCCTCTCGACCTTTGGGCGTCAAAGGCGCATTCTTGTGGACGTTCATCTGGTCTCTCCCTGGAACATTGAAGCTTCGCAACCTCAGTTTCCTCGGTTCAGACCAGATGGACAACCTCCTGAAAGACCACATCTAGCGCGAACCTCAGATGTGCAATGGCACATCTGAGTTCGCCCGTTTCACGAGCGCTGGAATGACAGCTGGATGATCAGCGCTTGTCGGGCCCTTCGCGTACGGCGATCTGTTCGACCAGTTCGACGATGCTGCGCCGGAGCTTGGCGTCGTTGATGCGGGTGAAAGCGCGGGTCAGCGCCAGGCCCTCGGAGGTCGCCAGGAAATCGGAGACATAGGCCGGTGAAGTGCCCTCGCTAAAGCCTTCGGCGCTGGCGGTGCCGCTCGGACCTCCCTCGAACAGGAACGAGACCGGGACCTGGAGAATTTCGGAGATCTGCTGGATGCGGCTGGCGCCGACCCGGTTGGTGCCCTTTTCGTATTTCTGTACCTGCTGGAAGGTAAGGCCCAGCGCTTCACCGAGCTTCTCCTGACTCATCCCCAGCATGATGCGGCGCATGCGCACACGACTGCCGACATATTTGTCAACAGGGTTGGGCGCTTTGGTCGACATCTCCAACACTCCTCGGGAAGCTCTTTCGGATGAGGCAAAGCGAATTATGCCTCAGGCGCCTATACCGTCAAATCCTGCTCGGAAGCGTCGGGGAGGAATGCAGACAATTTGAGCAACGAACTGACTGGACCTTGTCTCGACTTGCGGGACAGAATGCTAACTCCGCGGTCGGTCTGTCAACTCTGGATTTCCGGCCGCCGATATTTCCGGCGGTTATCCGAAACCAATTATGAAAGAAGTTTCAGCCGACCCGCTTCGTGACTCTGCGTCGAAGCGTGAAAAGCAGACCCGCGGCGATCATGATCGCGGCAGGAATGTCGCCGCTGCGCGCGTAAATGGTCGGCGCGATCGCCGCTGGCAGGCCGGAATCCAGCACGCCCTCGACACCGAGGCCGAGCCGCGCGACAATTCGTCCCATCGGATCGATAACCGCTGAAATGCCGGTGTTTGCTGCACGAACCAGCGGCAAGCCTTCCTCGATCGCGAGCAGGCGTGCCTGCTGCAGATGCTGGTAGGGACCGGTCGAGATTCCAAACCAGCCGTCATTGGTCAGGTTGACGATCCAGCCCGGACGATCGTCGCTCGCCGCAACGTCGCCGGGAAAAATCGCTTCGTAGCAAATCAAGGGTAGCACGCGCGGTGCATTTGGCATCGCCAGCGTGTGGCGCCGCGTGCCTGGAATGAATCCACCCTGAACCTTGGTGAGTTGTTCGAAGCCCAGCTTTTCCATCCAGTCCTGGAACGGCAGATACTCGCCGAACGGCACCAGATGCAACTTGTCGTAGACCGACAGCACGCTGCCGTCATGATCGATGACGTAGATTGAATTATAGGCGCGCGTGATCCTTGCTCCGGGCGGCAAATCCGGCGCGCGCACCGAGCCGGTGATCAGGACGGTGCCCTTGGGCAACAGCTCGGCGATCTGCGCCATCGCATCCGGTTCGCGCGTCAGGAAAAACGGGAACGCCGATTCCGGCCAAATCAGGATGCTGGCGTCGCGCACGCCGGTCGACTCCGGCCCGGAAGCGCGATCGGACAGCGTGAGATATTTTTGCATCACCTCCGCCTTGGCGGAGTAGTTGAAGCGCGCATCCTGCTGCAGGTCGGGCTGCATGATCCGCAGCCTGACCTTGGCGACAACAGAGGTCGGCTGCAGAGCGAGGCGGACGCCGCCGAAAATACCCATCGCCACCAGCATCGCCATTGCCGAAACCGGCACGATCCAGGGCTTGCGTCCGCGCGAGGTGCCATCGATCAGCACCGCCGGGCTTGCGAAGATGGCGACGCTCAGGAATGTCAGGCCCCACAGGCCGATCAGCGAGGCCGTCTGCGCCAGCGCCAGCGGCTCGCTCAGCGCGTAGCCGAACGCATTCCAGGGAAAGCCGGTCAGCACATGACCGCGCAGCCATTCGCCGATCGTCAGGCTTGCGGCCAGTGCGATCACCCTCGAGGCGTCCCTCGGCCAGATCAGGCGCGCCAGCGCGAAGCCGAACGCGGTGAACAGCGCGAGATAAGCGGGCAGGCCGAGCACCGCGAACGGCGTCAACCAGGCGAAGGTCGATGCATCGACGAAAAAAGCGTAGCCGATCCAGTACAGCCCCGGCACGAAATAGCCGAGCCCGAACCACCAGCCGGCCATCGCCGCCGCCGGGACACCGCGCAGCCGGCCGGCGCCGGCGCCGTCGATCAGCCAGACCATCACCGGAAATGTTGCGAACAGCACCGGCCAGGCATTGAACGGCGCCATCGCCAGCGCCGACAGCGCTCCGGCGACCAGCGCGATGGCGGCGCGCTTCCATCCCCAGGCCAGGATGATCGCAAGCGCGAGCGCGCGGAGTTTGGCTGCCGGGATCACGTCGAGCCGGCTCCGTCGCCGGACGGCGGGCTCGCATTGTCGTTGGCTTGCGCGGGGCCGGTCTCGGGAGTTGCCTCGCGGCGCCGGCTTTCGCGCGGGCCGCGGGCGGGCGGACGCTCCTTGCGGGTGGCGATGCGCAGCCGCTTGACGCGCCGCGGGTCGGCGTCGAGTACTTCGATTTCGTAGTTGCCGGGGCCGGAAATCACTTCGCCGCGCACCGGCAGCCGGCCGACATGGGTGACCAGATAGCCGCCCAGCGTCTCGACTTCCTCACCGGCCTCGCCGGTGACGAAATCCTCGCCGATCACCGAGCGGACGTCGTCGAGGCTGGCGCGCGCATCGGCGATGAAGGAACCATCCGCCTGCCGCACGATCGCCGGCGGCTCGTCGCTGTCATGCTCGTCGTCGATCTCGCCGACGATCTGTTCGACGATGTCCTCGATCGACACCAGCCCGTCGGTGCCGCCATATTCGTCCACCACCAGCGCCAAGTGGATGCGCGAGGCCTGCATCTGCGCCAACAGGTCGATCGCCCGCATCGAGGGCGGCACGAACAGCAGTTTTCGAATGATGTTGGCCTCCGACAGCGGCAGCGCCAGGTCGACCGCGCGCAGATCGAGGCCGGCGGGGAAGTTTCTCTTGCGTTTGCTCTTGCTCTTGCCGGTCTCGGAAACGTGCGCCCGTGCGGTCATGAAGGCCAGCAGATCGCGGATGTGAACGATACCCTCGGGATCGTCGAGGGTTTCGTTGTAGACCACGAGCCGCGAATGCGCCGCGCTCTCGAACAGGCTCATCAATTCGCCGAGCGGAATGTCGCGCTTGACCGCGATGATGTCGGCGCGGTGGATCATGACGTCGGCGATGCGGCGCTCGTGCAGGGAAAGGATATTGCGCAGCATGGTGCGCTCGGTCGCCGAAAAGCCGACTTCGTCCGGCGTCGAGGCATCGAGCACGACCTGCAGATCGTCGCGCACCGATCCCGGTTTCCATCCGAACAGCGTGCGGATCGCCCGCGTCAGCCAGTTTTCCGCGACCGGACGCATGACCTCGTTCGGCTGCACGACGGCCGGCAGGTTGCGCACATTGCGCGGATTGTCGTGGGTCGGTTCGGAATCCGCCATCTCAGTCCGTCCGCTCCCGATTGCCATAGGGGTCGGGAATGCCGAGTTCGGCCAGGATATCGGCTTCGAGTGCTTCCATGGCCTCGGCGTCGGCGTCGTTTTCATGATCGTAGCCGATCAGATGCAGGAAACCATGCACCGCCAGATGGCTGAGATGATGATCGAACGGCTTTTGCTCCTCGTCGGCTTCCTTGCGGATCGTCTCATAGGCAATCGCGATGTCGCCGAGCATGCGCGGCGGGTCGCCGGGACCAGTGGGGCCGGTCGGCGGCAGGGCCGGGAACGACAGCACGTTGGTCGGCTTGTCGATACCGCGCCAGTTCAGGTTCAGCGTCCGGATCCCGGTGTCGTCGGTCAGCATGACCGCGAGTTCGGCCTCGCCGGTATCGGCGTCGACCATCTCGGCGGCGGCCGCGATCGCGCGCTGGATCACGGCCTCGGCGTCGGGCTCGGACTGCCAGCCGTCGGCGACGACGAGAACCTCGGTCATGGGAAGGGCAAATCGCGCCATGGTTCCGGAATTTCTGTTGCGCCCCGAAATCGCTTCCGGTGCGCCTCTCGCGGCGGATTTCGGCATCAAGGCTTGCGAGTTGCCGGCCGCTGCGGCAATCCTTCATAGGCCGCGACGATCCGCGCCACCAGTTCATGGCGGATCACGTCTTCGGCCGTGAATTTCACCTGCGCGATGCCCTCGACGCCGTCGAGCAGTTTGGCTGCCTCCGCAAGGCCGGAGGTCTGGCCGTTCGGCAGATCGACCTGCGAGGGATCGCCGGTGATGATCATGCGGCTGTTCTCGCCGAGCCGGGTCAAAAACATCTTCATCTGCATCGAAGTGGTGTTCTGCGCCTCGTCCAGGATGATGACGGCGTTGGTGAGCGTCCGGCCGCGCATGAAGGCGAGCGGCGCGATCTCGATTTCGCCGGCCTGCAGCGCGCGTTCGACGATCCGGGAATCCATCAAATCGTACAGCGCGTCATAGATCGGCCGCAGGTAGGGATCGACCTTCTCGCGCAAATCGCCGGGCAAAAAGCCCAGCCGCTCGCCGGCTTCGACCGCGGGCCGCGACAGGATGATGCGGTCGACTTCCTTGCGCTCGAACAATTGCGCGGCGTGCGCCACTGCGAGCCAGGTCTTGCCGGTGCCGGCCGGACCGATGCCGAACACCATCTCGTGGCGCTTCAGCGCGCGAATATAGGAATCCTGCGCGGCGGTGCGCGCCCGCACCGGGCGCTTGCGCAAATTGATGGTCTCGAACGCCGATTTCGCGGTCTTGGAGTCGAATTCGAACAGCGAGCCCTGTGCGATCACGGCGCGGATCGCGCCCTCGACGTCGCCCTGCGCCAAATCCTGCCCCTTGATGGCTTGCGCGTAGAGCGTCTCCAGCACGCGGCGGGCGGCATCACAGCCGTCGCGCGATCCGGCGATCGAAATGTGATTGCCGCGGGAATCGACCACGACGCCAAGCCGGCGTTCGATCAGCGCCAGGTTCTGCCCATAGGGTCCGACCAGCGCCGAGGCCCCCCTGTTGTCATCGAAGTCGATGACGACCTGCGTTTCCGGCGGAATTTGCATCTCACGGTCGACTTTGCGGCTGGGAGCGAGCGAAGGCGAATCCGATGCGCTTTTTGGCAAGGGTTCAGGTTCCCATTCTTGTTTGAGAAGAATCGCTGGCTTGAGGAAATGTCGTTGGAGCCGATGTGATCGCGGCAGAAGCCATCTGCGAAGCAGAGGGCGCGAGCCGGCCAAGCAGGCTGTAGCGCTCGAGGCTTTCGATTTGAACCGGCAAGACCCGGCCGATGATATCGGGCGTGGCCATCACATGCGCGGGCTGCAGATAGGCGGTGCGGCCGACGATCTGGCCGGGCTTGCGGGCCGGACGCTCGAACAGCACGTCGACAGTGTTGCCAATCGCCGCCCGATTGAAGGCCGATTGCTGGCTGTCGATCAATTCCTGGAGCCGCACCAATCGCTCGTCCATTTCCTCAGCTGAAACCATCTCCCGCATGTCCGCCGCCGGCGTTCCCGGCCGCGGCGAATATTTGAACGAATAGGCGCCAGCGTATCCGATTTGCATGACAAGCGCGAGGGTGGCCTGAAAATCTTCCCGGCTCTCGCCGGGGAAGCCGACGATAAAATCCGATGAAAATGCAATATCTTGGCGCACGGCGCGAAATCGGTCGATGACGGCCCGGTAATCGTCCGTGGTATGCCTGCGGTTCATGGCCGCGAGAATCCGGTCGGAACCGGATTGCACCGGCAAATGCACGAACGGCATCAGCGCCGGCAAATCGCGATGCGCCGCGATCAGGCTGTCGTCGACGTCGCGGGGATGGCTGGTCGAATAGCGCAGGCGGAGGATGCCGGGAATTTCGGCAAGGCGATGCAGCAGGGCGCCGAGCGTCCAGATCAGGCCGTCGGGGCCTTCGCCGTGATAGGCGTTGACGTTCTGTCCAATCAGCGTGATTTCGCGCACGCCGTGCTCGGCGAGCCGCCGCACGTCGTCGACGATCCGGGCCACGGGTCGCGACACTTCGGCACCGCGCGTGTACGGCACCACGCAGAAGGTGCAGAACTTGTCGCAGCCCTCCTGCACGGTGACGAAGGCGGAAATGCCGCGCGCGCGGATCGCCTCCGGCCTCGGCGCGGGCAAGAATCCGAATTTGTCCTTGATCGGGAATTCGGTCTCCAGCGCGCGGCCGTGGCGCTTCGCATCCGCCAGCAATTGCGGCAAATGGTGATAGCTTTGCGGACCGACCACGACATCGACCACAGGGGCGCGGCGGATGATTTCCGCGCCTTCCGCCTGCGCGACGCAGCCGGCCACCGCGATATTCATGGTCCGGCCACCTCTCGCGGCTTCGTCCTTGATCGCGCGCAGCCGCCCCAGCTCCGAATAGACCTTCTCGGAGGCCTTTTCGCGGATGTGACAGGTATTGAGGATCACCAGATCCGCGTCGTTGACCTCTGCGGTCTCGACAAAGCCTTCACCCGCCAGCGTGTCCACCATGCGCTGCGCATCGTAGACGTTCATCTGGCAGCCATAGGACTTGATATGCAGCTTGCGCGGCGGTTTCATGGAACCTGAATGCTGTGCGGAGGTGGCGCGATTGCGGCGTCCGGCTCAAATATAGGCTAAAGGGGCGAAAATCCAGCGTCCGGTGGCGTCATTCCGGGGCGATGCGTCAGCATCGAACCCGGAATCTCGAGATTCCCCGATGTGCAATTGCACATCTGAGGTTCGCGCTTCGCGCGCCCCGGAATGACGGTCAGGATCAGGATTTATCGTCTTCCAGGGGAACGCAGTAGAGCTCCAGCCGGTGATCGACCAGTCTGTAGCCGAGCTTGCGGGCGATTTCGGCCTGCAGCTTTTCGATCTCTTCATTGGTGAATTCGATCACCTTGCCGTCGCGCAAATTGATCAGGTGGTCGTGATGGCTGTCGCGCATCTGCTCGTAGCGCGCGCGGCCTTCGCGAAAATCGTGACGTTCGATGATGCCGGCATCCTCAAACAGTTTGACCGTGCGATAAACCGTCGAGATCGAGATCTTGTCGTCGACTGCGACGCAGCGGCGATACAGTTCCTCGACGTCGGGATGGTCGGCGGCCTCCGCCAGCACGCGGGCGATGACACGGCGCTGTTCGGTCATGCGCATGCCGGTGGCGGCGCAGCGGGCTTCGATGCCGGAGGCTTTCAGCGCGGGCGTGGATTTCAGTGCGGTCATCGGTCTTGCCTTGGGTAACAGCGCAAATCCGCCAGCTTCTTGCGCGTCCTGTTGTGCCACCGCGCGGCGGCTAGGACAAGTCGCGGCGCATCAGAAGCGCGTTCAATTGTTCTCCATCGGCCTGCCGGTAATAGCGCTCGCGGCGGCCGGCGACGGTAAATCCGGCCCGGTCGTAAAGCCGCCGCGCCGGCCGATTATTTTCCTCGACCTCCAGAAACACGGTGCGCACGCCGCGGCCGGCGAGGTGGCCGAGATGCGTCAGCAAGAGGTTGCGGGACAGGCCGCGTCCGCGCTGGCTGGCCGCCACCGCGATCGAAAGAATCTCGGCTTCGTCCGCCGCCATCCGCGACACCGCGAAGCCGATGGTCTTGCGTCCCAGCCGCAGCCGATGCACCAGCGTGTTGCGCTCGGTCAGCATGGTCTCGAATTCGCCCTCGCCCCAGCCGCGGTGAAACGAAGCGCCATGCAGCTGCGCGAGGGACGCTGCGTCGCGGAGCGTCGCCGGCTCGACCGCCGCGGTGCCGCCGCTCCACAGTCCGGACAGCCACGCGATCATGACGGGGAAGGCTGCGCGGCTTTCTGCAGCGGATCCTTTGATGGCTTGGCATCGGGCGCGCGCAGATAGAATGGCCGCGCCGGCGCGGTATTCGGGCTGACCGCGGCTCCGAGCCACGCCACCCAGGCGATATCGGGCGCGGCTTGCGCGTCGACCTTGAAGGGGGGCAGTGCATCCGCCGGCCAGCGCTGGCCGAGCAAAGCTGCGGCGTTGCCGACCAGATATGCTGCGCCGAACCGCGCCGCACCGAGCGCCTCTTCGATCGGGCCGACGCGCGGCCGGATCAGCGAACTGCCGTCGCCGCTCACCGCCTGGAAATAGACCTGGTCATGCCGGGCATCGATGGCCGAGATCACCGGATGCTTGCCGCTCTCGCTGACGATGGGCGCGGCATAGGCCGTCAGCGTGGTGACGCCGACCACCGGCTTGCCCGCGGCGAGCGCAATGCCGCGCGCGGCGGAAAGTCCGACCCGCAAGCCCGTGAAGCTGCCGGGACCGGTGGTCACCGCGATGCGGTCGAGCGCGGCGAAGCCGATGCCGGCCTGCTTGATGACGCGGGCGATCAGCGGCATCAGCGCTTCGGCGTGGCCGCGCTTCATGGCTTCCGATTGCTGCGCGATCAGCTTGCCGGCGTCGGTATCGAGCACGCCGGCGGCGCAGGCATCCAGCGCGGTGTCGATGGCGAGGATCAGCATGGGGGGCGGGCGAATGGCGAGGGGCGAGTGGCGAATAGAAGGCTGGGATCAACTTCCATTCGCCATTCGCTATTCGCCACTCGCCGCTCCCCTCAAATCGGCCGGACTTCGACCACGTCGGGCACGAAATGCCGCAGCAGGTTCTGGATGCCGTGCTGCAGCGTCGCGGTCGACGAGGGGCAGCCCGCGCACGAACCCTTCATGTTGAGATAGACGATACCATCCTTGAAGCCGCGGAAGGTGATGTCGCCGCCGTCATTGGCGACCGCCGGGCGCACCCGCGTCTCGATCAGGTCCTTGATCATCTCGACCGTCTCGGCGTCGGCCTCGCTGAAGAATTCGTCGCGCTCGTCGGCGTCCTCGTCGCTTCCGACGGTTCCGTCGGCCAACAGCGGCGCGCCCGACATGTAATGTTCCATGATGGCGCCGAGGATGGCGGGCTTCAAATGCTGCCAGTCGCTCTCGTCCTTGGTCACGGTGACGAAATCGGAGCCGTAGAACACGCTGGTGACGCCTTGCACCGCGAACAGTTTTTCGGCGAGCGGCGAACGACTCGCGGCCTCGCGGTTGGCGAATTCCATGGTGCCGCCGTCGAGCACGATGCGGCCGGGAATGAATTTCAGGGTGGCGGGATTGGGGGTGGCTTCGGTCTGGATGAACATGGCTTTCTCCGGCGTCGCCGGTTCAAGGCCGGCGCGTGGGTGATGCCATAGCAGATGGCGACTGCGGATGCACGGTCAAGGGGCTCGGAGCAGGGTTTCGCAGCGGTATCAAGGGCCTGCGCCCGCCTCGGCCTAGGACAGGGCGTCGATATCGGCGTCGCTGAGGTCGCCGGGCACGATGGTGACGGGAATCGGGAACGAGCCGACGGTATTGGCCATGATGGTGATCAGCGGTCCCGGGCCTTCCGGCCCGGGATTGGCGGCCAGCACCAGCTTGGCGATATCGGCATCCTTGTCGATGACGTCGAGCATCTGCTCGATCGCGTCGCCCTCGCGGATCACGCGCTCCGGCGTGATCGCGGCGATGCCGTTGGCGCGGCCGGCGGCGCGATCGAGCGCGGCATTGGCTTCGTCATGCGCCTCGGCGCGCATCACCTCGGCGACCCCGAGCCATTGCTGGTTTTGGTCCTCGGTCTCGATGATGCGCAGCATCACCACGCCGCCGCCGGCGCGGATCGCCCAGCGGCTGGCGTAGTAGACCGCGCGATCCCATTCCGCGGTGTCGTCAACGATGACCAGGCATTTCGGCTTGTGACCGGCCTGGTAGCTTCGTCGCTGGGTGCTCATGCATGTCCCGTGCTGCGCCAGCTTGCATGCTGCCACGGCGCAGCCATGTCAGACAAGCGGCTGTGCGCTGTTCTTGATTTCGCGGCGATGGGAATTCTCCCCCTCCAGGGGAGGGTGAATACCGTCACCGCTTGCGGACGAAACCGACGATGTCCTTGGTCGCCTTCATGGTCTCGGCGGCGATGGCGCGGGCGCGGTCGGCGCCGTCGATCAGGATCGCATCGACATGACCGGGGTCGGCGACCAGCCGCTTCATCTCGGAGGCGATCGGCGACAATCTTGCCACGCAGAGTTCGACCAGCGCGTTCTTGAAACTGGAGAACTGCCCGCCGCCGAATTCCCGCAGCACCTCGGCCTTGGTCCTCTCAGCCAGCGCGGCGTAGATGCCGACCAGATTGTCGGCTTCGGGGCGCATCTCCAGCCCCTTCTCCTCCGACGGCAATGGCTCCGGATCGGTCTTCGCCTTGCGGATTTTTTGCGCGATGGTGTCGGCGTCGTCGGTGAGATTGATCCGCGAATTGTCGGAGGCGTCCGATTTCGACATTTTCTTGGTGCCGTCGCGCAATGACATCACCCGCGTCGCCGGCCCCGTGATCAAGGGCTCGGGCAACGGAAAGAACATGCCATCGTTGAAACCGTGACGGCTGATCGAGTCGCCAAAGTCGTTGTTGAACTTCTGCGCGATGTCGCGTGACAGTTCGAGGTGCTGCTTCTGATCCTCGCCGACCGGCACATGGGTGGCGCGATAGACCAGGATATCGGCCGCCATCAGCACCGGATAGTCGTAGAGGCCGACGGAGGCGGCCTCGCGGTCCTTGCCGGCCTTGTCCTTGAACTGCGTCATGCGGTTGAGCCAACCGACCCTCGCCACGCAATTGAAGATCCAGGTCAGTTCCGCGTGTTCGTGGACCTGGCTCTGGTTGAACACGATATGCTTGTTCGGGTCGATGCCGCTGGCGATGAAGGCCGCGGTCACCTCGCGGGTGTTGCGCGCCAGCTCCGCGGGTCCCCCCCAGACCTCCACCGGCTGGGCCAGCGCATGCATGTCGACGACGCAATAGAGACAGTTGTAGGTCTCCTGCAGCTTGACGAAGTTGACGATCGCGCCGAGGTAATTGCCGAGGTGCAGATTGCCGGTCGGCTGAACGCCTGAAAAAACCCGCTCAACGAATGCCATTTTAAGCTTCCCTTTGTCGCGCCGTCCATTGCCACGAGGATATCAGCCGCGCAAGTCGGCAGGCGCCTTTTGCCTGACCGCGTTGACCACCTCCAGCCAGCCGATCGCGCCGAACGCCGAAAGAAGCAGGGCGTAAACCGCAATCGCCCCCGCGATCAGCGGCAGCACAAACAGCGCCTGCGCGAAGCCGTGCGCGACTGTCGCCAGTGGCAGCAACCGTTCCGCCAGCCACAGCGCCGCGCCCATCGCGAGCGCCGCCGCCACGATGCGCGGCAGCCGGCGGCGCGCCTCCGCATCGATCGAGAATCCGAAGGTCGCGGCGCCCTTGCGGATCAGCGAGAGCGCGCTGCTCCAGGCCCCCATCGCGATGCCGGCGGCGATGCCGCTGGCGCCGAAGATGTGGCCGAGCACCAGCGCCAGCGCAATCGAGACCGCAAATCCCTTCAGCGTCGCCCAAAGCGGCGTCAGCGTATCGTGGCGGGCGAAGAACGCCGGCGACAACGCTTTCACCAGCACGTGCGCGGGCAGGCCGAGCGCCAGCCAGATCAACGCACTCGCGGTGGCGGCGGTGTCAGCGGCGGTGAAGGCGCCGTGCTCCAACAGCATCCGCACCACGGGTTCGTTCAGCACGATCAATCCCAGCGTCGCCGGCATCGCGAGGCCAACCGCCAGTTCGAGGCCGCGCGATTGCGCATGCGCGACCGCGCTTGCGTCGTCGCCGCGCAAGCTCCGCGCCAGTTCGGGCACCAGCACGGTGCCCATGGCGACGCCGACAATGCCGAGCGGCAGCTCGATCAGGCGGTTGGCGAAATAAAGCCACGACACGGCCGAGGGTTGCGACGATGCGATGATCGCGCCGCCGATCATCAGCAATTGCGGCGAGGCATTGGCGATCATGCCGGGAATCGCGTGCCTGAGAAAGCCGCGCATCTCCGCATCGAACGAGACGCGCAGCGGCACAGCCAGGCGGCCGCCACGGCGCAACAGCAGGATCGAGAGTTGCAGCAGCCCGGCAACGCCGACGGTAGCTGCGATCACCAGCGCCGCCGCCGCGGCCCCCTCGCGCCAGCCGAGCAGCGCAGCCATCACACTTATCAGCGCGATATTGAACAGCAGCGGCGAAAACGCCGTCAGCGCAAATCTGGCTTGCGCGTTCATCAGCGCCATCATCACCGTGACGGGACCCGCGAAGGCGAGATAGGGCAGCATCAGCCACGCGTCGTCGACGGCAAGCTGCAGGGCCGGTGTGCCGGCGAATCCCGGTGCCAGCACGGCAACGAAGAGAGGCATCAACAGGCCGATCAGTGCTGTCGCCGCCACCAGCGCCGCGCTGACGGTGCCGAGCACGCGCCCGGCGAAAGCGGAGGCCGCGACCGCGCCCTCGGCCTCGCGCACCCGCAACCAGGCCGGCACCAATGCCGCGTTCAGCGCGCCCTCGGTCAACAACCGCCGCACCACGTTGACCAGCTGAAACGCCACCAGGAACGCATCCGCGACCGGACCCGCGCCGAGCAGCGCCGCGATCATGGCGTCGCGCACAAAGCCGAGCAGCCGCGACGCCAGCGTTCCCGTCGATACCGTGAGGAAGGAGCGGATCATGAAGACTCTATAGCAGCGGCTTGGCTTGCTGGCAGTAGTGCCCGGACTTGCCTGTTACTTCCGTCATCACTGCGCAACGGCTTCGCCGTTGTCGCTGGAGGTGCGAGTTTGGCGGTGCACCGCACCGCCAGGCGAGCCTCGAAGGATGAGCGGCCCGGCTGCTTCCATCCTTCGAGGCTCGTCGAAGACGGCGAGCACCTCAGGATGACGGTTAGAAACTCCGGCGTCGCAGCCGCCCTGCTTGCTGGCGCCAGCCTGGTCGTGATAGTCGCAGCCTCATCGAAATCGCCGGTAACAGGACGGATCAATGACCTCAGCAAAGTACGACGTTCTCGGCATCGGCAATGCAATTTTCGACGTGCTGGTGCAGACCGATGAGGGCTTTCTCGCCGCCCATGGCATGACCAAAGGCGGCATGTCGCTGATCGACGAGGCCCGCGCCGCCGAGATCTACCGCGACATGGGCCCGGCCGTGGAGATGTCCGGCGGCTCGGCGGCCAACACCATTGTCGGCCTCGCCAGCCTCGGCGCGCGGACCGCCTATATCGGCAAGATCAAGGACGACCAGATCGGGCGGCTCTACGCCCATGACATCCGCGCCGCCGGCGTGGCGTTCGGGACCGCCGCCGCTGCGGATGGTCCCGCCACCGGCTGCTCCTACATCCTGGTGACGCCGGACGGCGAGCGCACCATGAACACCTATCTCGGCGCGGCGCAGCAATTGACATCAGGCGACATCGACGCCGCGGAGGTCGCGGCCTCGAGCATCGTCTATCTCGAAGGCTATCTCTGGGACCCGAAGGATGCCAAGGACGCCTTCGTCAAGGCGGCTGCGATCGCGCATCAGGCGGGCCGCCAGGTCGCGCTGACGCTGTCGGATTCGTTTTGCGTCGATCGTTATCGCGGCGAATTCCTCGAGCTGATGCGGCAAGCCACGGTCGATCTGGTGTTCGCCAACGAGGCCGAACTGCATTCGCTGTACGAGACCTCGGATTTCGACGCCGCGCTGAGGCAACTGCGCAGCGATGTCGGCCTCGGCGTCGTCACCCGCAGCGAAAAGGGTTGCGTCGTGGCGTCGAAGGACGGCGTGTCAGCGGTGCCGGCATTTCCGGTTCGCGCGATCGTCGACACCACCGGCGCCGGCGATCTGTTCGCCGCCGGATTCCTGTTCGGCCTGGTGCGCGGCGCCGGCTACGAGGCCGCCGGACGGCTGGGTGCGCTCGCCGCAGCCGAGGTGATTCAGCACATCGGTGCGCGGCCGCAGACCTCGCTGAAGGAATTGGCGAAGGCGAACGGGCTGCCGGTGTAGGGGCGCGTCACGCCGCATTTTTGATGTTGATCTTCACCTTGAGACCGGCGCGTCCCGCCAGCGTCAGCAGCGTATCCAGCGAGAACTTGTTGATCTTGCCCTGCAGGAGGTCGTTGAGGCGCGGCTGGGTAACACCGAGGCGGCTCGCGGCCTTCGCCTGCGTGGTGTCCCAGGCGGCAATGGTGTCATGGATCGCGATCATCACATCGGAGCGAATTTTCATGGTGGCCGCTTCTTCGGGGCTGTCCGACAGCGCGTCCCATACATTCGCGAACGTCCTGGTCTTCATGATCTCAACTCTCGTTTGAGGTCTCGCAACCGCGCAGCAGCAAGGTCCAGATCGCGCCGAGCTGTCTTCTGCGATTTCTTCTGGAAGACATGCAGGACATGGACAGCGTCGGCAAATGTCGCAACGTAGATCATCCGGAAAGCTCCGCTCGCATCACGGAGCCTGATTTCCCGAACGCCCGATCCAATCGTCTGCATTGGTTTCCAGTCGATCGGATCGCGCCCCATTTGCACCCGATACAGCTCCTAGCCGGCCTGCTGGCGCGCGGCCGTCGGAAAATCACGCAAACGGTCAAGCGGAATCCCCGTGGAACGTCATCGGCTTGAGCAGCATTGATAGATTATATCATAACTGATATAAACATCAAGTAGCTCGTAGCTCGTAGGGCGGGTTGAAGGCGAAGCCGTAACCCGCCATCTCTTCAGGTCTAACGGCGGATTACGCCGTCGGCCTTAATCCATCCTGCGCGCTACGCGCTGCTTTACGAGGCGCCCTTCACCGATGTTGCCTCGACCGGGCCGGAGAAGCTGTTCGACGAGGAGAAGGTCACGCGGCTGTTTACAAAAATTCAAGCTATCAACGACAGCGCGGTGGCGTGAGGCCCACCATTTTGCCCGTCGGGTTATTTTGCCGCACCCCTTTTCATTAAATTCTGCTTTTCGGAAACAAAAATCACCCCTATATTCCTCCCCATCCCGTCCCACCAAAGGGGCGTATCCGGATCGTCAGAGACGCGGGGCGGGGTGCGGTGGACGCGGCAGCGTCAGGCGCGCCAGTGATTGCAGGGCGGGTTTCCCGTGAGCGATGATACGGCGGGCTGACGAACGGCGCTTTCGCCTTCGCTAGAGCTTCGGCGGAATGGGACTTGAAAAACCCGGCGAAGCCTTTGGCGTAGACGGTTGCTGCGTACGGTGAAGTCGTGTGGTCCTGACGCCTCAGAGGTTGGCGTCAAGTCTGCGGAGGCCTGTCATCCCAACCGGGCTCTGACAGCCATATTCGCAGGCGACGGAGGCAAACAAGCCCGATTCTCCGGGGAGATCACGAAGTAAGCCGTAAAACCATTGCGCAGGGAATGTCGGATTGCCTCCGCTGAACCTGTATGCTCGTGTGCGCTTTCTTTACCCATTTGCACACGGGACCGCGGATGCAGCGTGCATCCGGCATTCCCCGCGCCCTTTGATTTCGAGGGGCGTGAAACTTCCCTCGCATACCCCGGGCGCATGGCGTCGCGGGAACGAATTTCCATGTCTGAATTAGACGACCAATCCCAAGAAACCTGTCGTTTCCAGGCTCTCGGACCTCATCCTGAGGAGCATCGCGTGAGCGATGCTTCTCGAAGGATGGCCGCAGGTGACGGTCGTGCAAGCCGCCATCCTTCGAGACGCAAGCCATCGCCCTCAGGGCGAAGGCTTGCTCCTCAGGATGAGGTTCGGAGACGCTGCCGATATGATTCGAACTTTGAAATCGTTGATCTAGCCGTCATTGCAGGCAGTATCGGTGAGGGAACTCGCAAAGCAGAACGGGTTGCCGGTGTGGGCCAACCCTCGGCGTGTCACGCGCCTGACATACGCAGCAGCATGCGGGCAACGCTGGATTGCTTTTGCCGCCATGGCCGGATATTTTTGTCCAAACACGCCATCATTTTGCGGAATGGGAGGTCGGCTGTGTCTCCACGGAGAACAACGCAAGCCGTTCCCGGCCTTTGGCTATTGGCGGCACTGACCGCCTTCAGCCTGTGCCAGCCGCTTAGCCCAGCCCGCGCCGACGACTGGACCGATTGTAACGGTCCGGCGCCCGAGAAGGTGGAGGCTGCCTGCTCCGCTATCATCGGCGATGCCGCGCGCCCCCCGGGCGATCGGGTGAAGGCCTATGTGAGCCGGTCTCGAAGCTATCTGAATGGTTCGAAGTTCGACCTTGGGCTGGCCGACGCCGAGGCAGCGCTGCAGCTCGATGCGAAGTCGGTTCCGGCGCTGCTGGCGCGAGGTTATGCCTATGAGCGGACGAACAGGCTGGATTTGGCGCGGGCCGATTTCGATTCCGCCCTGGAGATCGAGCCGAAAAATGCCATCGCGTTCGTCACGCGCGGCAATCTGCGTTCGCTGCAGCGGAACTGGACGGATGCGATCGCCGACTACAGCGCGGCGATCTCGCTACGGGAGGATTTCGCGGTAGCCTATGTCGGGCGCGCGCGTGCCGCGGTCGAAATGGGCCAACCGGACGACGCGATCAAGGATCTGGATCGGGCCATTGCCATCAACGTCAATGTGCCGGCCGCGTTTTTCTGGCGAGGTCAGGCCTATCGCCGCAAGGGCGATATGGATCACGCGCTGGAAGATTTCTCCCGTGCCGTCGCGCAGGCACCCAGGAATGATGTCGCTCCCCATTTCGCGCGCGCCCAGATCTACAGTTCCAAGGGCGACTATGCGCGCGCACTAGCCGACCTTGACGCGGTTCTCGCCGTCGCGCCGGACAATGCGCCTGCCAAGCAATTGCGCCAGTCGACACTCGCGATGCAGACCGAAGTTGCGGGAGCGCGGGACAAGCCGGCGCTACCTGCGCCAGCGGTCGGCGGGCCAGCCCCGGCGGCGCCTGTGGTGCCCGGACAGTCCTCGCAGCAAGCGGCACTCTCCGGCACGTCCGGAACAAAGGCGCTGGTCGAGCGGGCCAAGATGTTCATCGTTCAGGCGAAATATCACGATGCCGTCGTGCTGCTGGATCAGGCGCTGGCGATCGATCCGCGCGACGAGCTTTCGCTGCGGCTCCGCCTGCTGGCGCATGGCAAGCTGAACCAGCTGGCCGAGACCCGCACCGATCTCGATGAGTTGCTCAAGCTCAAGCCGGCCGACGTGCAATTGCTCGCGTCCCATGCGCTGACAATCGCGGCCCTGAAACAGACCGATCAGGGCATGGCCGAGGTCGAGCGCGCGCTCGCCCTCGATCCGAACAGCGCTTTTGCCTATTTCAGCCGCGGCCTGATCAAGCGGATGCTCGGAAAGCCGGCGGACGCCGTCGCCGACTTCGATCGCTCGATCGCGATCGTTCCGGCGCAAAGCAATGTATTCGCCGAGCGCGGCGCGACCTACATCGCGATGAACCAGATCGACAAGGCGCTGCCCGACCTCGACCAGGCGCTGGCGTTGGATCGAAACAACGACAATGCGAGGGCGACCCGAGGCTTGGCGCTGCTGCTCAAGGGAAACACGGCCGAGGGATTGCCGGATCTCAATAACGTGCTCGAGCGGAATCCGACCAACCAGGTGGCTCTTCTCGGGCGCGGGATCGCGATGATCACATCGGGCCAGTTCGATCGCGCGATCGTCGCGCTCAATCAGGTCGTCGGCAAGGGGACGGATGATACGCCCGCGCGCCTGATTCGGGCGCGCGCGTTCCTTGCGAAAGGAGATGCCGCCGGCGCGATGCCGGATCTCAATACGGTGCTCGCGGTTCGACCCGCGGACGTCCAGGCATTGACCATGCGCGGCAGCGCCTGGTCGGCCATGAAGGAATACCCCAAGGCGCTCGAGGATCTCAATCAGGCGATCGAGAAGCAGGAGACTGTCGAGGAATACGTCGCGCGGGCCGGCGTCTACGAGGCGCAAAACAAGATCGGCAAGGCCTCGGCCGATTTCAAGCGGGCGACCGAACTCACGCCGAAGAACGTGTTCGACGTGCTGGCGCAAACCAACGCCAAACAAAAGGTCCAGCAGCTCTCCAAGCGGCTGCCTTGCGGCAGCAAGAGTGACGCTACCTGCCTGTGATTGCGTTGTGCGGACGGACACCGGCGCGGGAAATTAGACTCCTGTCCATCAAACGTCATTGCGAGGAGCGCTTGCGACGAAGCAATCCATTTTTCCTTGCGGCGGCGAAATGGATTGCTTCGCTTGCGCTCGCAATGACGGCCGCTGGTCAGGCCGTTTCACGCCGTCTTCGCGGCCTTCAGTCCAAGTCGCGACTCGACCGTCTCGCGCATCATGAATTTCTGGATCTTGCCGGTGACGGTCATCGGAAACTCGTCGACGAATTCGACGTAGCGCGGGATCTTGTTGTGGGCGATCTGGCCCTGGCAAAACGCGCGGATCTCCTCGGCCGTCAGCGTCTCGCCCGATCGCGTCCTCACCCAGGCGCAGAGCTCCTCGCCATAGCGGTCGTCGGCGACGCCGAAAATCTGCACGTCCTGGATTTTTGGGTGGCGATAGAGGAATTCCTCGATCTCGCGGGGATAGAGGTTCTCGCCGCCACGAATCACCATGTCCTTGATGCGACCGACGATGTTGCAATATCCCTCTTGGTCGATCACGGCGATGTCGCCGGTATGCATCCAGCCGCTGGCATCGAGCACGTCGGCGGTCTTCTCGCGCTCGTCCCAATAGCCCAGCATGACGCTGTAGCCGCGGGTGCAGAGTTCGCCGCGTTCGCCGCGCGGCACGATCTTGCCTTCGAGGTCGACGACCTTCACCTCGACATGCGGATGAATGCGGCCGACGGTGGACACCCTGCGTTCCAGGGGGTCGTCGACCGCGCTCTGGAAAGAGACCGGGCTCGTCTCCGTCATACCATAGGCGATCGTCACCTCGCGCATGTTCATCTCGCTGTTGACGCGCTTCATCACCTCGATCGGGCAGGGTGCGCCCGCCATGATGCCGGTGCGCAGCGACGACAGGTCGAATTTTGCGAATTCCGGATGATCGAGTTCGGCGATGAACATGGTCGGCACGCCGTAGAGCGTCGTGCATTTTTCCTGCTCGATGGTCTTCAGCGTCGCCAGCGGATCAAAACCTTCGCCCGGATAGACCATGGCACAGCCGAGCGTGACGGCGGCGAGGTTGCCCATCACCATGCCGAAACAGTGATAGAGCGGCACCGGAATGCAGATGCGGTCCCGCTCGGTCAGCCGCATGGCGCGGCCGGTGAAATAGCCGTTGTTGAGGATATTGTGATGCGTCAGCGTCACGCCTTTCGGCGATCCCGTTGTGCCGCTGGTGAACTGGATGTTGACCGCATCGTCGAATTGGAGAGTCTTTGCCAATGTCGCCAGCGCGTCGCGATGGCGTGCGCCGCCCATGCCGGCGACGTCCTCGAACGCAATCGTGCCGGGCGCCCGCGGGCCGCCGACCTGGATCACCGCGCGCAATTGCGGCAACCGCGCCGCATGCAGGTCGCCCGGCTCCGCCCTGGCCAACTCGGGCAGCAGCGTGTTCAGCATCTCTATGTAGTTGGAGGTCTTGAACGCGGTCGCCGTGACGATCGCGGCGCAGCCGACCTTGGCGAGCGCGAATTCGAGTTCGCTCAGCCGATAGGCGGGATTGATGGTGACGAGAATGAGCCCGGCCTTGGCGGCGGCAAACTGCGTCAGCGTCCATTCCGGCCGGTTCAGCGACCAGACCCCGATCCGCGCGCCGCGTTCCAGCCCGAGCGCGAGAAGGCCCGCGGCCAAGGCGTCGACCCGCCCGGCCAACTCCGTCCAGGTCCAGCGGACGCCATGGCTCGGCGAAACCAGCGCCTCGCGATCGCCCCAGCGCTGGACCGCCTTGTCGAGGCTGTCGCCGATGGTTTCGCCGAGCAGCGGCGCATCGGAAATGCCGCAAACATAGCTGTCCGCAATTTCAGTCAAGTCGGGTTCTCCTTCATCTCGTCATGCCCGGGCGTAGCCGTTCGAAGGACGGCGTCGCTTCCGCTCGCCTATGCCCGGGCATCCACGTTTTCTGCCGTGCACCGACTGAAGACGTCGATGGCCGGGACAAGCCCGGCCATGACGCTCTCTAGGGTGCGCGCATTGCTTCATCAGAAGTCACGCCGCCTTCTGGCCGCTGCCGGCGTCGAGCCCGGCATAGACGCCGCGCTCGAAGCCCGCAAAGGCCTCCAGGCATTTGCCGTCGGCGAACGGCAGCACCTGCATCAGGATGACGCCGCTGACGTCGCGCGCGGGATCGATCCAGAAATAGGTGTTGGCGAGGCCCGCCCAGGCGAGGCTGCCCGGACTGCGCCCCTCCGGCGTCTTGGCGGTCGTGATCAGGAAGGACAGTCCCCATTTTTTGGCCATGTCCGGATAGAGATCGACATCGTTGGTGGCGAAGGCGACGTACGAGGTCATCTTGGTCATGACCAGATCGCCGATGTGATTCTGGCCCATCATCGCGACGGTCTCGGGTTTGAGCAACTGGTTGCCGTTGCCCTTGCCCTTGTTCAGGATCATCTGGGTGAACTTGATGTAGTCGCCCGCGGTGCCGTAGAGGCCGCCGCCACCCATGTGGAATTCCGGATCCTGCTCGAGCTCGAACGGGATCGGCGCCAGCGATCCATCCGGCCCGCGCGCATGCATGGCGACGAGGCGCTTGCGCTGCGCTTCGCCGAGCTTGAAGCCAGTGTCGCTCATCCCGAGCGGCGTGAACAGGTGATCGCGCAAGTAAGCGTCGAGCCGCTTGCCGCTGACCGCCTCGACCGCCTTGCCGACGAAATCGATGTTGGTGCCGTATTCCCAGCGCGTGCCGGGGTCGGTCACGATCGGGGTTTTCAGCGCCGCGTTCTTGCAGGTGGTGATCCCCGGCGTTCCGGTCTTCTCCAGATATTTCACCATGTCGCCGTTCCACATGTCGTAGCAGAAGCCGGCGGTATGGGTCATCAGATGGCGCAGCGTGATTTCCTTCTTCGCCGGCCGCAGTTTTGGCTCGCCGGACGCATCAAAACCTTCGAGCACCTGTGGCGAAGCGAGATCGGGCAGCACCTTGCCGATCGGGGCGTCGAGCGAGAGCTTGCCTTGCTCGACCAGTTGCATGGCGGCCGCGGTGGTGATCGCCTTGGTCATCGAGGCGATCCAGAACACGCTGTCCAGTGTCATGGCGTCGTCTTTGGACAGGTCGCGTTTGCCGAACGCGCCCTGGTAGATCACTTCCTTGCTGCTGGCGGCGATGGCGACCACGCCGGGGATTTCCTTGGCGTCGCTTTTCTGCCGCAGTACCTGATCGATCTGAGCCTTGCTTTGCATGGGGTCTCCTCCCGGTCATTTTTTGAAGTGCGGCGATCTTCCTCCCGCCCGCCGCTTCCCGCAAGCGCGGGCGTCTCGCCCGGATGTAGCGGTCGCGATCTCGTGATCACAGGTGGGGCGGTAGAGCGACCGAACTGCAACACTCGCCATAATTTGCGGTGGATTGATCTGCATTGTCGGTGACCTGCCGCCACATCGGCGATATCTTTGCAGCGTAAATGTGGAACTGTTTTGGCAATAAGATATTCACATTGCAGCACAAACGGTGCTTTCGGCGGAATGATTTCATGCAATTGATGGCAGCCTTTGTTGCCGCGGGGAGACAGTGATGATTTCGACCTGGAGCGAATGGAAGCGATATCCCCGGGCCGGGCGCGGCGAAAATATCGAAGCCCCGATCTCGCCTGGAATTTTCGAGGTCCGCTATGCCGGGACGGGTGCGCTGCACTCGTTCGACGCGGTCGATAATGTCGCCCAGGCGCTGGCACTGTTGCCGAGAGGTTCCAAATCATGGTTCGCGCGCCGCGAACGCATCGATAATCCCGATCTGGAATATCGTACCTGCGCAACATCGACCAAGGCCGATGCCAAGGCGGCAGCGGAGCGCATGATCGGCCGCCGCGAGACCTATATGAGCGGCGCGGCCTGATGAAAGCCGTCGTTCCGGGGCGATGCGTAGCATCGAACCCGGAATGACGATATTGCTCCCAGCCCTCAAAATAGCTTGAAGCAGCCGTGCTTTTGCGGCCGGTGCATTGCGGTCGGTTTCGGCCTATATTCGGATTCAAGGCCCACAAAATCCAGGGAGTACCGCCATGACCCCGACCGCTGCCGCACGCGCATCGAAACCTTCCGCCCCCTCGCTGCACGACCGCCTGAAGGATGCCTCGCTGCTGCGCGACCGCTGCTATATCGACGGCGCCTGGGTCGGTACGCCGTCCCGTCCGGTCACCAATCCGGTCAACGGCGTCGAACTGGCGAAGGTGCCCGTCATGAGCACGGCCGAGGCGATCCAAGCCGTCGAAGCCGCCGAGCGCGCATTTCCGGCATGGGCCAAACTCACCGCCAAGCAGCGCTCCAACATCCTGCGTAAATGGTTCGACCTGATCATCGCCAACCGCGAGGATCTGGCGCTGATCCTCACCTCCGAGCAGGGCAAGCCGCTCGCGGAAGCGCTCGGCGAGGTCGATATCGGCGGCGCCTATGTCGAGTTCTTCGCCGAGGAGGCCCGCCGCGTCTATGGCGAAACCATTCCGACCCAGCGGGCGGATGCGCGGCTGCTCGTGATCCGCCAGCCGATCGGCGTCTGCGGCGCCATCACGCCGTGGAATTTCCCGGCTTCGATGATCACCCGCAAGGTTTCGCCGGCGCTGGCAGCCGGCTGCACCGTGGTGCTGAAGCCCGCCAATGAAACGCCGCTCACGGCGCTGGCGCTGGTGGCGCTCGCCGAGAAAGCCGGCGTGCCCAAGGGCGTGTTCAACATTCTCACCGGCAATTCGTCTGCGATCGGCAAGGTGTTGTGCGAGCATCCGGCCGTGCGCTTCGTCGGCTTTACCGGATCGACCGAAGTCGGGAAGATTCTCTACCAGCAGGCCGCGGTCGGAGTGAAGAAGCTCGGGCTCGAACTCGGCGGCAACGCGCCGTTCGTGGTGTTCGATGACGCCGATATCGACGCGGCGGTCGACGGCGCCATGGTCTCGAAGTATCGCAACATGGGCCAGACCTGCGTCTGCGCCAACCGCATCTACGCCCAGGACAAGATCTACGATCAGTTCGTCGAAAAGCTTTCGAAGAAAGTCGCGGCGATGAAAATCGGCGACGGCACCGAAGCTGGCGTGACGCAGGGGCCGCTGATCAACATGGAGGCGATCGACAAAGTCGAAAAGCATATCGCGGACGCGGTCAAGGGCGGCGCGAAAATCGTCACCGGCGGCAAGCGCCATGCGCTCGGCGGCAGCTTTTTCGAACCGACGGTGCTCGCCAATGTAAGGCCGGATGCGCTGGTCGCGCACGAAGAGACCTTCGGGCCGCTGGCGCCGGTGTTCCGTTTCAAGGACGAGGCTGACGTCATCGCGATGTGCAACAATTCGCCGTTTGGGCTCGCCTCCTATTTCTATTCGCGCGATCTCGGCCGGGTCTGGCGCGTGGCGGAAGCGCTGGAATCCGGCATGGTCGGCGTCAACACCGGCCTGATCACCACCGAAGTGGCGCCGTTCGGCGGCGTCAAGGAGAGCGGTCTGGGGCGTGAAGGCTCGCATCACGGCATGGAAGAATATGTCGAGATCAAATACGTGATGATGGCGGGGATTTAGAGCCCATCCATGAACTGGCGCAGCCGCGGCGCCCATTTGTCGGCGTCGCGGCCGGTTGCCGAGTGGCCGTAGTCGCTGTCGAGCAGGAAATAGTCGGCGTCGACACCAGCGGCTTTGAGCCCCGGCATGACGAAGGCTTCGAGTTCAGGTGGAAACAGTTTGTCGGTCCGGGACAATACATAAAGCACTTTCGACTTGATCTTGCTGAACTGCGCCGTCACGTCGAAGCCGCGCAGCGCCTTCGCCAGAATGATCAGCGAATTCGCGTCGAATCCTCTCGCCCATCGCGCCGCCTCTTCGCGGATCGCGGCCTCGATTTTTGCGGGGTCCGAGATCGTGTCGCGCAGGCGGGTCTCGATGCCATAGGTCTTGAGCGTGGCGCTGCGGATTGCGATCACGCTCTCGAGCACGCCGCCGCTATCGTAGTAGTCGCCGCCGTTCCAGTTCGGATCCTTCGACAAGGTTCCGAGCAGGCGTTCCACATTTCCGTCGGCGCGCTCGCGCAGCACTAGCGGCGCGGTGACGACGGCGGCGATCCCCTTCATCATGCCGGGGTAGTCGACCGCCCATTGAAAGGCCTGGATTCCGCCATAGGACGGACCGACGATCGCAACCAGTTTTTCGATGCCGAGATGTGCGAGCAGCGCGCGCTGGGTGGCGACGATATCGCTGACGGTGATATCGGGAAACCGCGGGCCGTAACGCGTGCCGGTGACGGGATCGATGTCGGTTGCGTTGGTTGATCCGTAGGACGAGCCCAGCATGTTCGGGCAAATGACAAAGAAGCGGTTGGTATCGACCGCCTTGCCGGGACCGACGATCCCGTTCCAGCTTCCTTCCCCGGTCGATCCACCGGGATCGATCATCTGTGGGCCGCTGGTGTTGCCATGGGTGACCAGCACCACATTGTCGCGACCGGGCGCAAGTGTTCCCAGCGTCCGATAGGCGATGGTCACCTCCGGCAAGACGATCCCGCTCTGCAGGCGAAAATTTTTGGTGACGAAGGCCTTTGTGTCAAGGGGCGCATTCATGTTTCGAACCTTTCACAAGGAATGGTGGAACTACCGCCGCAGCACCGCGATCATCCGGTTGGCGAAGGTCAGCCGCTCGGCCATCACCGAGACGAAATAGGTCAGGAGCTTCTGCCCGAGGATCGGATTTTCGCTCTTGAGCGCTTCGAATTGATGCGTGCTCAACACATAGAGAATGCTCGCGACCTCGGCCTGGATGGTGGCGCTGCGCGGGGCGTGCGAGACGAGGCCCATCTCACCGATCGTGGTGTAGCGGCCGAGGCTGCGCACTCGTGAGGTGCGACCATCGCCTGTCGGAATCATGATGCCGACGCGGCCGTCGAGAATGAAGTGCATGGAATCGGCGGCGTCGCCGGAGTTGACGATGATGTCGCCGGCGTCGACCTCGAGGCGCTCGCAGCGTCCCATCAGCTCCAGGGCGTCGGGCTCGGTCCCGAGAATCTGGGTGAACCAGTCGCGCAAGGAGGCTTCTTCGGCCTCGCGGCCCCGATGCAGCGAAATGATCTCGTTCTCGCACCATTCCAGCGCGTGATCGAGTTCCGGAACGATCGAGACTTCCTGCGAGACGAACCCGCTCGAGCGCAGTGCCTTCTCGGCCGTGGCCGGAAGATGCACCAGCACCAGCCTGATGCCGCGGTCATGCGCGGTGCGCTTGATCTGGTCGAAACTGTAGGCCGCAGACGAATCGATGCCGGTGACCAGCTTGAAGTCGAACACCAGAAAGCGGCATTCGGGATGCCGCCCCAGCAATGCCTTGACGTGCTGGTACAGCCGATTGGCCGAGCCGAAGAACAGGTAGCTCTGCAGGTTCAGTCCCTGGATCTTGCCGCCATGCGCCGACAGCACCGCCTGGTCGTCGCGCGAGCGGTCGAGCGAACTGCGATATTCCGAGCCGTCGAAGCTGAATTTGATGGAGTTGACCCGCGAGGCGCTGAGCGCGAACGTCGCGCAGCCGATCACGGTGCCTATCAGGATGCCGGCGATGAAGCCCCATTGCACGATGATGACGATGATCGCTAGCAGCGACAGATATTCGATGAATGAAAGCCGCCGCCGCGACTGCACGATCCATTTGTGCAGCCCATCCGCGCCGAGATAGATCAGGAGGCCGCCGAGCACGAATTTCGGCATGTAGCCGAGCAGCGTCGGCGCAAAAGCCAGCATCAGCGCCGAAATCGCCGCGACCGTCAGGCCGGAGAGCCGGCCGCTGCCGCCGCTGTTGAAGTTGAGCACGGAACGGCTGACCGAGATGCAACCGGTATAGCCGCCGAGCGCGCCCGACAGCAGGTTGGCAAGCCCCGTGACGCTCAGCTCGCGCTCGAGATTAGCCTCGCGTTGCGTGGCGACCTCGATGCCGGTGGTGTTGAACAGGGTGCAGGACGCCGTCACGAAGACGACGGCGATCAGATTGCCTGACAGTTCCGGCAACTGAGACCAGGGGTAGCGGCTGAGCTCTGCCGCGCTCCATGGCAGCATGAAGTTGATGCTGGACGGCGGCTGGAAAGTCCAGCCCGCGGCCTGCGCGTCGGACGACGAGATGCCGATCAGCCAGAACGCGAGATGAGCGGCGATGACGCCGCCGACGAGGATGGCCGGCAGCCCGAAGGAACTGCGCGAGCGGTGCCAGGTCAGGTACAGCACGATGGCCATAAGGCAGGCCGCCGCCAGTTCGGACAGGGTCAGCTGGTTGGCGAACTGGCCGACGGTTGCGAATTGCAGGCGGTGACCGGTGATGACCCGGATCGCGCCCAACAGGATCAGGCAGCCGGTGGCGCCAAGAAATCCGCCGACCACGGGATAAGGCACATAGCGGATGGCGCGGCCCATCCGCGTCAACCCGAAGCCGCAGAGCACGAGGCCGGTCGCGATGCTGGCCAGGGCAAGGGTGATGATGACCGGCGCCAGCAAGGGTGCGCTGGTATCTGCCAGTGTCATCCGCTCGACCATCGACGACGCCAATATCCCCGTCATCGCGGCGGTGGAGCTTTCCGGCCCGCCGATTGCGAACGGCAACGAGCTTCCGAGCGCGACGACGGCGGCGAGGATGGCCGATGAAATGAAGGTGGCGGCGACGCCGTAGGACAGATACGGCGCCAGCGGGCCGCCGAAGATCAAGAGCGAATAGGACAGTCCGAACGTCACCGTCAGGACGCTGGCGGCGCTGCCGCCGAGAACGTCGTTGATCGCCCGGCGCAGTTTTGGGCTGAAACTGACGGATTGACTGATGACGCTCAAGCTTGTCCCCATCACCACTGTCCGTGGTAGACGACAGCGGCGCAAGGGGACAACAGCTTTTTTGCCGGGAACACGGCGGAATTCACGCACGGTCTTGCGGCATCGGCCGCGGAATGAAATCCTGGATTGATCAGTCCGCGCTGCTCCCGCCAAACGCGCCGTGACGTCCCACGCCCGACGCAAAGCGTGTCGCGCCCGACAGCGTCTCGCCGGAAGCGATCACCTCGAGCCCGCCGCGCATTTCGTTGGCGATCGCCTCTTCCTCTGATAAGTCCCATTGCCGCAGCGCCGACAGCCGGTCGGCGCACAAACAGGTCTGCGGGAAGCGCGCGATATCCTTTGCCAGCGCGATCGCATGCGCGCGGGCCTCTCCCTTCGGCACCAGCCGGTTGGCAAGGCCCATGCGCTGCGCTTCGGGGCCACCGACCGGACGCCCGGTGAGAATGAGATCGATGGCCTGCGAATGCCCGATCAATCGCGGCAGTCTTATGGTGCCCAGATCAATCAGCGGCACGCCAAAACGGCGGCAGAACACGCCGAAGGTGGCGTCCTCGGCGACCACCCGCATATCGGCCCACAGCGCCAGCTCCATGCCGCCGGCGACCGCAAAGCCTTCCACCGCCGCGATCACGGGTTTTGACAGCCGCAGCCGGCTTGGTCCCATCGGCGCGATCGAATCGTGGCCGCCGATCTCGCGCTTCTTGTTGGGATCGCCCGCCGCCACCGCCTTGAGGTCGGCGCCGGCGCAGAAGAAACCGCCGGTGCCGGTGAACACCGCGACGGAGGCGTCTTTGTCGGCGTCGAACGCGAGGAATGCGTCGTAAAGCTTGCGCGCGGTGGCGCCGTCGACGGCGTTGCGGCAATGTGGACGGTTGATGGAGACGATGGTGACGGGCCCATCGCGTTCGACCAGCACGGCATCGGGTTCGGACATGATTAGGCTCTCCCTCTTCTTCCTCGTCATTCCGGGATGGTGCGAAGCACCAGACCCCGAATCTCGAGATTCTCAGATGTGCAATTGCACATCGTAGTTCGATGCTGCGCATCGCCCCGGAATGACGGCATTAAATCCGCTCCATCACCCAGCGCGTCACGGCCTGACGATAGTTGAGCGCGCCGGGCACGGTCATATGGGTCTTCAGATATTTGAAGCCGGCCTTCTGCAGCGCGCGATTGGGCGCGACGTTGAAGGCATTGGGTTCACAGAACAGCCGCTTCAGCTTCAGCCGTTCGAAATAGATGTCGGCGCTGCGCCGCACGCATTCGGCGCCGATCCCGCGATGGCGGTGCTCGGGGTTGATGACATGGAGATGCATGTTGGCCTGTTCGCCATAGGTGATCTTGTCGGAACTCGAAAAGCCGACCGGCCGATCGTCCAACAGCCAGATCAGGACCATCCAGGCTCGCTGCTCGATCGTCTTGCCATCCTCGCGCCGGAAGCGCTCGCGCCAGCCTTCCGCAGGCGGCAGCCGGCTGGGATCGACGCCGAGCATCTCCAGGAATTCCGGGGTGGCCGCGAGGAAGTAGTCGATGACGATTTCGAATTCGGAAGTCGTCATCTCCCTGACCGTCAGCGTCATCGATCGGCTCCGGCTTCGGACATGGTCGCGTTCTCTGTGTTCTTGCTTGTCATTCCGGGGCGCATCGAAGATGCGAACCCGGAATCTCGAGATTCCGGGTTCGATGCTTCGCATCGCCCCGGAATGACGGCGTCAGACCTTGAGCTCATTCCCCGTAACCCGCCGATAGGCCTCCAGATAACGCTTGCTGGTGGCGTCCACGACCTCGGCCGGCAATGGCGGCGCCGGTGCATCGCCGTTCCAGCGGCCGGCGCGGCGCTCGGCGTCGAGATAATCGCGCAGCGGCTGCTTGTCGAAGCTCGGCTGCGGCCGGCCCGGCGTGTAGGCATCCGCGGCCCAGAAACGGGAGCTGTCGGGCGTCATCACCTCGTCGATCAGGATGATGTGCCCATCCTTGTCGCGGCCGAACTCGAATTTGGTGTCGGCGACGATGATGCCCTGGTTGCGGCTGATCTGTTCGCCGAGCGTATAGATCGCGCGCGTCATGCTCTCCAGCGTATAGGTCACCTCACTGCCGAGGATTTCGCGCATCCGCGCGATCGTGATGTTCTCGTCATGGCCGGTTTCGGCCTTGGTCGCCGGGCTGAAGATCGCAGGCTCGAGCTTTGCGCTTTCGAGCAGGCCCGGCGGAAGGCTTTCGCCGGCAAGCGTGCCGTGTCCCGCATATTCCTTCCACGCCGAGCCGGAGAGATAGCCGCGGATCACGCATTCGATCGGAAACACCATCGTGCGCTTGCACAGCATCGCGCGTCCGGCGAGGGCTGTGCGATGTCCCTTTAGCGCCCGCACTTCGCCGACGATTTCGCCTGCGTCGGCGCTGATCATGTGATGATGCACCACGCCCTCGAGTTGACCAAACCACCAGGCGCTGATCTGGGTCAGCACCGCGCCCTTCATCGGGATGGTCTCGGCCATCACCACGTCGAATGCCGAGATGCGATCGGTGGTCACGAGCAGCAGGCGGTCGTCGCCAACCGCGTATATATCCCGGACCTTGCCGCGCCCGATCCGGGGCAAGGGCAGGTCGCTGGCGAGCATGGTGTTCATCGGTCAAAACTTTCGAAAGCGGGTTGAGCCCGCGCGGGCGCGTGGACGGTAGGAAAAAGAGGCGCGAAAAATTCACTCCGGCAGCGGAAACGGGTGCGAAGCGGCCGCTCTTCCAGTCCGCTTTCGCCTGTTCGATCCGCTCTTTACTGGATGAGACGAAATTCCACCAGATGTGGCGCGGGCCTTCCAGTGCGTCGCCGCCGAGGAACATCATGCGCACCGGCCTTGTCGTCTTCACCGTGATGCGATCGCCGGGGCGGAAGATCAGCAGTCGCGGCCCCTCGTAGCGGTCGCCGGCGATTTCGACCTCGCCGTCGACCAGATAGATGGCGCGCTCCTCGTGATCGGGATCGAGCGGGACGCTGACGCCCTGTTCGGCGGTGACTTCGGTATAGAACCACGGCGACACCATCGTCACCGGCGAGGATATGCCGAAGGCGTGGCCGGCGATCACGCGCGCGGTGAAACCGCGCTCCACGACCATCGGCAGGTCGGCCGCCGCATAATGCTGGAACGACGGCGCGATTTCCTCCGAAGCCTTCGGCAACGCGATCCAGCTCTGCAGGCCCAGCATATTCTGGCCCTCCCGGCGCTGCAGGTCCGGCGTGCGCTCGGAATGGGCGATGCCGCGGCCCGCGGTCATCAGGTTCATCGCGCCCGGCTGGATCTCCTGGATATTGCCCTCGCTGTCACGGTGCATGATCGAGCCGTCGAACAGATAGGTGACGGTGGCAAGCCCGATATGCGGATGCGGGCGCACGTCCATGCCCTTGCCGGACATGAACTGCACCGGCCCGAAATGATCGAAAAAGATGAAAGGGCCGACCATCTGCCGCTTGCCGTGCGGCAGCGCCCGGCGCACCTCGAATCCATCGCCGAGATCGCGGGTGCGCGGCACGATGACGAGTTCCAGCGCGTCGCAGGATTTGGGATCGCCGAGCACGGGATCATTGGAGGGAAGCCAGCTCATGGGGGGCTCCATGGGTTTTTGCAGGTGATGATTAGCATATTGGCGGGAGTTCGTCCGGGACAAGCCAGCGAGGCCTAACTCACCTTGTCATCGCCGGGCGGCCGAAGCCCCTCTTGCGCGTCCTGGAGCATGGCAACGGACGCCGTGTTCTGTCATCCTTCGAGGCTCGGTCGCTCGTACCTTGGATAACGTTCGCATGATTCCCCCGCTCAAGCCCGGCGTGACACTTCCCCGACCTGAAGGCCCGGTCATCGAGACGGAGCGTTTGATCTTGCGGCCCTGGCGCGGCACCGACATCGAGCCGAACACGGCGATGCTGGCCGATCCGCTCTCCGGGCGTTTCATCACCGCCGACGGCAAGCCCATTGCCGATGCCTTCGTCGGCTGGCGCAATGCGGCGATCATGTCCGGGCATTGGGTGCTGCATGGCGTCGGCATGTTCGTGGTTGAGGAAAAATCAACCGGCACATTCGTCGGCCGGGTCGGACCATGGTTCCCGCCGGGTTGGCCGGCTTTTGAAGTCGGCTGGGGCATTGCCAGCGAGTTTCGCGGCAAGGGCTATGCGCTGGAGGCGGCGCGGGCGGCGCTCAACTGGTCGTTTGCGACCTTCGATCTCGATGAAATCATCCACACCATCGACCGCGAAAACACGGCGTCGCAGGCCGTGGCGCGGCGGCTTGGCGCGGAAAAGGGGCGCGAACACGATCTGTTCGGCCACGTCGCGGATATCTGGGTGACGCGGCGTGACAAATGGCAGGCGCGGCCGGCAAATTGAAACGGTCGATTGATTGCATTAGATTCGACAACAGCATGGTCAGCCGAAGAATTATGATCCGATGATGCCGCAGATCGATCTTGCGCTTTGCACCGGCACGGCAACGCTGTTGCTCTTGCTCGCGGCGCTGTTGTTTCGTGATTTCAGGGGCGTCGCCGCGGGCCGGCTGGCGATCGCCTTTGCGCTGGGCTCGGTGGCCCACGCGCTGACACTCGGTCTCGGCTTTGCGCCGCCGGTGGCGCTGTGGCACGCGGCCCTGATCGCGCTTTCCAGCGGCGATATCGTGGTGTTCTGGCTTTTCGCGCGGTCGCTGTTCGACGATGAATTCACGGTACGGCGCTGGCATGCGCTGCCTTGGGCCGCGATGGTGGCGCTGAGTCTGCTCAATTGCCTGGTGGTGGCGCCCGCACGGCCGTGGGACCCGCGCATTTTTCCGATCGTCCTCAACGTGATTTCGCTGGGCTTCGTGGTGCTCACGGTCGGCCAGACCGTTTCGTCGTGGTCCGCCGATCTCATCGAGGAACGCCGGCGGCTGCGCGTGTTCGTGGTGGCTGCGACCGCGGTCTATGCCGGGTTTAATGCGGTTGCGCAGATATTCCTGCCCGACCCTGGCCCGCACAGCGTTGCAGGCATTTTGAATGTCGCGATTCTCGCCATCGTCGTGGCCGCCATCGTTTTTTCACTGACGTACGTCAGGGGGGAGACGATCTTCGCGATTGGCGAGAGGCCGGTCGCCCAGGCGGTCGCTGTTGGTGAATCGAGCGTCGCGGATCGGAAGCTGGTCGATGCCCTGATACGGTTGATGTCGTACGAGCGGATCTATCGCCACGAGGGCATCACTATCGGCACGCTGGCCACCAAACTCGCCGTGCCCGAATACCGATTGCGCCGGCTGATCAACCAGCAGCTCGGCTACCGTAATTTCAATGTCTTCCTCAACGATCACCGGATCGAGGAGGTCAAGGCCGCGCTCGCCGATCCGTCGCAAGCCGAAGTGCCCGTGATCACCATTGCCATGGACGCAGGTTTTCAGTCGCTCGGGCCCTTCAATCGCGCCTTCAAGGCGACCACCGGCGTGACGCCGAGCGAATATCGCCGTCTCAACGAAGCCCGCGCCTGATCGATAACCTGCTGGAAAAACAAGATTATTTCAAAATCGGCGAGGTGGGCTGAGTTTTCCACCAGCGCGATTTGCAAATCCGGCGAGCGCTTGCGGCGCCGTTGAGGTGATGTCCGGCACGCCATGATGGCACGAGACTACCGGAGAACGCCGTGACCCGAAGAAACAAAATCATCCTGCTTGTGACGACCGTATTGGGCGGCGCGCTGGCGCTGACGGCGGTGCGCGCCCACGACGCGCCGCGCATCGCGACCGGATTCGTCGCGCACACCCTGTGTTCGGCTGCCTTCGTGTCCGGCCTCGATCCGGATCAGGTCTATACGGAGACCCTGGAGGCGATGCCCGGCGTCGGGCTGATTTCCTGGGCGTTCGCCTACCGCATCGATCGCGATCGCAGGCAGGTCACGACGACCTTGCTTGGCGGCGGCCAAAGCCGCGCGGTCTACAGGCAGGGTTTTGGGTGCTATCTCTCGCATGGCGGCGATGAGGTCGACGAGGCCTCGCTGCCGGCAGAGACAGCCGAGGTGGCGCGGGCGTCGCTGCCGGAAATCGCGGGGCCATCGGTTGTGACGCCGGCCACGCCGCAGCTCGGCGCGGCGCTGGATCGCGCCTTCGCGGAGCCCGACAGCCCGCCGTTCCGCCACACCAAGGCGATTGTCGTGCTCAAGGACGGCCACGTCGTCGCCGAGCGCTATGCGCCGGGATATGGCATCGACACGCCGATCCTCGGCTACTCCGCCACCAAATCGGTGATCTCGGCGCTGGTCGGAATCCTGGTTCGCCAGGGCAAGCTCAGCCTCGATGCGCCGGCCCCGGTCGCGGCGTGGCAGAGAGCGGACGATCCGCGGCATGCGATCACCGTCGACCAATTGCTGCGTCACACCGCCGGACTGGCGATGGGCAGTTCGCTGCAGGCCTCGCTCGGCAGCGTACTCGAACCGGTCAACCGGATGAAATATGTCGAACGCGACATGGCCGCCTTTGCCGAACGTTCCACGCTCGAGACGCCGCCGGGCAGCGCCTGGAATTACCACGACGGCAATTACCTCATCCTGTCACGCCTGATCCGCGACGCGGTCGGGGGTCATGCCGCCGACGTGCTGCGCTTCGCGCGGCGCGAATTGTTCGATCCCCTGGGCATGCACGGCGTCACGCTGGAGTTCGATGCGACCGGGACGCCGGAGGGGTCGGGCCAGATGCTGGCCTCCGCACGCGACTGGGCGCGGTTCGGCCAGCTCTATCTCGACGACGGTGTCGCCGGCGGAAAACGAATCCTGCCCGAGGGCTGGGTCGACTATTCGGCGGCGCCGACGCCGAACGGCTGGGTCGGCTATGGCGCGGGATTCTGGACCAATCTCGGCGACAGCTTTGGCGCCAGCTACCGGATCGAGCACGGCTGGCCGCGCGATGCGTTCATGGCCAAGGGAACGATCGGCAAATACGTCATCGTGATTCCGTCCGGGCATCTCGTGATCGTGCGGATGGGCACCTCGCCCAACTGGCCGCCGGAAGCCGACGGCGCGTTTGCGCTTGTCAGCGACGTGGTTGCCGCGACGCGCAATGGACGCGTTGCCGCCGGGAATCAGAATTGACCGGGTTCGGTGTTTCGGCGAGGGCAGTGCGCTCCCTCTCCCCGCTCCTTCGCGGGGAGAGGGTCGGGGTGAGGGGCTTTCTCAACGAGCGCGACTCGTTGAGAGTCCCCCTCACCCGAAATTCGCTACGCGAATTCCGACCTCTCCCCGCAAGCGGGGCGAGGTGAATGGACCTTGTCCCGATTCTACTTACTGTCGTCCCAACTGCGTCGCTTGCGCGACGCGATCGAAGCGCTCCAGCGACAGGATCGCGTCGGCCAGCTGATCGGCGCGGCCGTTCAGCACGGGCCGGGCCAGCGTCAGGAATTTCTGCGCCATGGCCTGCGCGTCGGGAAACGAGTTGGGTTCGCCGGAGGGATCGGGATAGAGCCGCTCATGGATGCCGTCGTCGGTGGTGATGCTGACGCGCGCGCCGAAGGGATGGGTCCGGCCGATCTCGAGGCGGTCGTCCTGCACCACATCGAACTTGTCGGCGAGCGCATCGACCGCGGCATCGCCGAGCCGGTCGTAATCGTCCCAGCCGAAACGGCCCTGGTCGAGCGCCACGGCGCCGGTGAAGAACATCGAGAACTGGCCGCCGACGATCGAGGTCGGATGCCGCTTGGTGGCGGCGTCGCCCGTCAGCGTGATGCCGTTACGATGCAGCCCGATCTCGACGCGCCTGATCTGGTCCGGCGTCAGATTGTGCTCCCGCCGCATCGCGATCAGCGCGTCGAGTGCCGCATGGGTGTAGCGGCAGCTCGGATAAGGCTTCACGCCGATTTTCATGGTCTCGTAGATCTGGCCGAGGCCGGCTGTCGCCTTGTCGGGATGGGCGTTGTCGCTGTAGCCGACCAGAAGCCCATGCTTGCCCTCGATCGATTCGGTAGCGCCGACGAAGTCGTTGCGCGCCAGGGTCGCCGCGATCACGCCGTTCATCGCCGCGGCGCCCACCTGATAACGCTTGTTCCAGGCGCCGTTGACCAAAAACTGAAGCGAGCCTGCGGCCTGGCTGCCGGAGACGCCGAAGGCGGCGATGATTTGCCCCTTGGAAAGTCCGAACAGTTTCGATGCCGCGGCCGCCGCGCCATAGGTGCCGGCGGTAGCAGTCGGATGAAAGCCGCGCGCATAATGCGAGGTGGGGTCGAGCGCGTTGCCGAGCCGGCAGCATACTTCATAGCCCGCGACGATCGCGGTCAGCACGTCGCGGCCCGAGGCGCCCACCAGTTCGCCGACCGCAAACGCGGCCGGCACCACCGGCGCGCTCGCATGCAGCGAGGAATCCGCGTGGGTGTCGTCGAAATCAAGGGAATGGCCGAGCGCGCCGTTGAGCAGGGCTGCAACCGCCGGCGTCCAGGTCCTGGCATCGCCGAACACGGTGGACTCGCCCTTGCCGTCGAGCGCGAGCGCCTCCAGCATTTTCAGCAGCGAGGGCGTGGATTCCGCGTCGCGCCGCGCGCGGATGGCGCTGCCGAGAAAATCCAGCGTCAGCGCCTTGGCGCGTTCTTTGACTTGGTGCGGGATATCCTCGAATTTCAAATCCGCGACATAGGCGGCGAGCGTTGCGGTCTCGTTGGCCATGGTGTTTCCTCGCTGTTGTCGCAGAGGGTAAGCGGGCTGATTTCGCGTTTCAAGCACCCGCCACGAGATGGGCAGCAGCCATGCCCAATGTCGTTTATAAGAGTTTTGTCTGCCGGATGCCGAAATCGAGCGAATGACCGCATTGCTGAATCTTCTCACCACCCTGATCCAGACCCGGAAGGCGCAGCTCGCCCTGGCATTCCGGGTCACCGTGGGCGCCGCGGGTGCCTACGCGATCGCCGCTGCGCTGCATCTGAGGCTGCCGCTGTGGGCGGTGCTGACCTCGCTGATCGTGACCCAGATGAGCGTCGGCCGATCGCTGAAGGCGACCCGGGACTACATGTTCAGCACGGTGGGCGGCGCGATCTATGGCGGCGCGATTGCAGTCCTGATTCCGTATTCCGGCGAACTCGAGCTGCTCGGCTTGCTGGTCCTGGCGGTCGCGCCGCTGGCATTCATCGCCGCCATCAATCCCAGCCGGAACGCCGCCACCGTTACCGCCGTGATCGTGCTGCTGGTTCCGACCTTGAGCCATGTCGATCCGTTCGCTTCCGCGGTCGATCGCGTCATGGAGGTGGCGGTCGGGGCATTCACCGGACTGCTGGTGTCGTTCTTCGTGCTGCCGTCACGAGCGCACAACCAGATCCGCATCAGCGCAGCGCGGACGCTGGAACTGATCGCCGCCGCGTTCAGGGAGTTGCTGGCCGGCCTGACGCGTGGGCTCGACAACGACGCGCTGCATCAGATCCAGGATGGCATCGGCAAGGCGCTGGTCGAATTGAATGCGCTGGGTGCCGAAGCGGAACGCGAGCGCGCGGCGCGCTTGTCGAGAGGGCCGGACACCGGCCCGCTGCTGCGGACCACGTTGCGGCTACGCCACGACGTCGTGATGATCGGTCGCGGATGCACCGCGCCGCTGCCGGCCGATCTGCAAACCCGGCTCGCAAGGCCGCTGGCCGACGTCAGCGATACCTTCGTTGCCTATCTCCGTTCCAGCGCCGCCGCATTGCGAACCCGTGCCACGGCGCCGGTGGCCGCACCGGTCGACGCCGCGTTATATCGCTATGCCACTGAGGTCGCGGCGATGCGCAGCGAAGGACTGACGCGCGGCCTGCCCGGCGACGTCATCGAGCACTTCTTCGCGCTGGGATTTGTGCTGGAGCAGATGCGGCAGAACCTCAGGGATCTGGAGCGCACCGTCACGGAGTGGTCTGACGTGCCGCCCTAGCTGCGGCGGGCCAGTCCCTTGCTCTGCATGCGCCAGATCAGGAGATCGATCCGATCCTGGCCGAAGAACGGCTCGTTCTCGAACACGAAGGTCGGCACGCCCCAATGGCCCGATGCGGCGTGGGCCTTTTCGTTCTCGACGATGACGGCCTCGAAGCGATCGGGATCGGCGGTGATGGCGGCATCCATCGCGGGCAGGTCGAAGCCGGCGGCATCGGCGGCGCGCGCCAGATGATCGCCCTCGTTCCACCCCTTGACCGTGCCGTTCCACATCACCCGGCAGATCGCGTCGGCAAAGCCGAGCGCGCGGCCCTCGAGTTGGGCTGCGGCCCCCAATCGCGTCAGGCGGTGAATGTGGGGCTGCTGCTCGGCGACGTCGAGCGTCGCCATGTCCTGCAGAATCGGATCGGGCCGGGGAAAGCGGAACGGGATGTTGTCGTGTTTGGCGACGCGGCTGGCATCGAGCACGATGTAGCGCGCAAAACGCGGATCGGCGCGCTTGAAGAAGCCGGGGATGCGCACCGCGATCGGATAGACCGGGCGCAGGTTCACGGTCACCTCGTAATCGGCGACGAGTTTCAGCGTCTTCGGCAACGCCAGATAGCTGTAGGGACTGCGGAACGAAAAGAAGAGATCGACGGACAAGGTCATGCGAACCCCGGCATGTTGACTGGGCCGACCAAAGCACGCGCGGGCCGATGCGTCCATGCGCGGCCGATGCCTCGGCTGCGGCGGCCGGTCCGGCGAACGTCACAAAAGTTGTCGCTTTTTCAGGATACAACTATAGACTTAAAGCGGACCGGACGCGGGAGGCGAACATGGGCAGGTCGAGGTGGAAACTTGGAGCGGTCGCTGCGGTCGCGGCTGGTCTGGCGATGGCCGCATCGGCGCGCGCGGACGATGCGCCGGTGACGAAGTGCACCGCGCTCGACATCTGCTACTGCGTCAACACCAAATATCTCGCCGCGATCGACGCCAACGTCACGCGGGTGCGCAAGATCATCCGGGACAACAAGGCCGCGGGCAAGGCCGTCGGCTATCTCAGCGTTCCGCTCTCGCCCGCCGGCGGCGGCTCGTTTGAGATCAATTCGGAAGCCGCCGCACAGATCGCGGGCGATGTGATGAAGCGGTTCGGCCTGTCGGTCTACCTCCTCAATCCGGGCGCCGAGGCGGGCGATGGCATGAACGGCGGCAGCGGCGCCGATTTCATGTACATGTGGACCCAGATTCTCGAAGGAGGCGGCAACGGCGAGGATTTCGATTTCTTCTATTTCGCCGGGCCGACGGATTTCTCTCGGTATTTTCTGAAGTCAAAGGATCGCAACCAGGTCGACGATTATTTCGGCAAGCTCGACGACTTCTTCGACAAGCGGGTGGCGAGCGACGACGCCTTCCGCAAGGCCGTCGAAGCCAAGCAGATCACGAAGCCGGGCTTTCGCATCTATTACGGGCTGCGCGCCTCCGTCGCCTTCAGCCTCGGTTCGCACGACGAATGGAACATCGCGCGACTGTTGAACGAGCGCCGCCGCGGGGTGGAAGCGTTCGGCATCCCCAACCAGCTCTCGATCTTCTTCGACGGCCAGCCGGTCAATCCCGGCAATTTCGAAAGCCCGGCATCCTCGGGCGATACCGGGCGCTGCGTCAAATAGGGTGACGGTCTTCGAGGGGCAGGCGAGGGAGATCACGCCCCGCGCACTCGCGCCGGGACGCGGGTGATCTTCGCGCCGAGCGCGTTGAGGCGCTCGTCGATGCGTTCATAGCCGCGTTCGATCTGGTCGGCATTGTTGATGGTGGAGGTGCCCTCGGCGCAGACCGCGGCCAGCAGCATCGCCATGCCGGCGCGGATGTCGGGGGATGTCATCAGCGCGCCGCGCAGCCGGCTCGGCCCGGCGACGATGGCGCGGTGCGGGTCGCACAGCACGATGCGCCCGCCCATCGCGATCAGCTTGTCGACGAAGAACATCCGCGACTCGAACATCTTTTCGAACATCAGGATGACACCGTCGCATTGGGTCGCGGTGACGATCGCGATCGACATCAGGTCGGCGGGAAAGGCCGGCCACGGCTGGTCTTCGAGTTTCGGCACATGGCCGCCGAAATCGTCCTGGATCTTCAACGTCTGGCCTGACGGCACGACGAGATCGTCGCCCTCGACTTCGCAGACAATGCCGAGCCGCTCGAATCCCATCCGGATCGAGCGCAAATGTGTGAGGCCGGCGCGCGCGATGCGCAGCGGCGAGCGCGTCACCGCGGCAAGCCCGATCAGCGAGCCGACCTCGATATGGTCCGGCTGGATCGAATAGGTCACGGCGCCGAGCGTGGCGGGTCCATGCACCACCATGGTGTTGGTGCCGATGCCCTCGATGCGGGCCCCCAGCGCAGTCAGGAAATGCGCGAGATCCTGCACATGCGGCTCGGAGGCGGCGTTGCGCAGATGCGTCGTGCCGTGCGCCGCCACCGCCGCCATCAGCGCATTCTCGGTCGCCGTGACGCTCGGCTCGTCGAGGAAAACATCGGCGCCCTTGAGGCGGGTGCTGCGGAATTCCAGCCGGTCGGAGGCGGTGACGGTGGCGCCGAGCTGCTCGAAGGCCAGAAGATGGGTGTCGAGACGCCGCCTTCCGATCACGTCGCCGCCCGGCGGCGGCAGCATCACCTCGCCGCAGCGGGCCAGCAGCGGCCCGGCCAAGAGGATCGAGGCGCGAATCCGCGCGCACAGCGCGGGATCGAGATCGGCGGCGCGGATGGTCTTGGCGTGGATATCGAGCGTGTTGCGGCCCCGCCACTCGGCGGAGGCGCCGACCGAGCGGACCAGTTCCACCAGGGTTTCGGTGTCGCGGATGCGCGGGACGTTTTCGAGCGTCACCGGATGCTCGGTCAACAGCGCGGCGGCGATGATCGGCAGCGCGGCGTTCTTGTTGCCGGCAGGCTCGATGGTGCCCGAAAGCTTGCGTCCCCCTTCGACCATATATTGGATAGGTGGCACGGCCTGGTTACCGGATGACGCACGACTTTGCTCAGCGCTCACGTGAAGTCCCTGGGAAACGGAGGATTATCAAGGCAGCGTATCACATGCGGCAGTCTCCTTCATACCGATTGTTCGCGCTGTCGGTCTGCCGAGATCGCCGCCTCGACCTCGCGGACCGCGGCCAGCAGAACTTCGGCAACCCCCGCCTCGCGGCGCGGGTTGAGGCGGCGTCGTACGGCCGACAGGGTCAACGCTGCGATCGACTGCCCATCCGGGCTCTTGATCGAAGCCGACAGCGACTTCGTTCCGGGAACAAGTCCGACGTCGCGCAAATTGTAGCCACGGGCCCGCGCCGCCCGAATCTGCGCGAGCACGGCCGGCACATCGATGCGATAGCTTTCAAACCTCACCTCGTTCGCGGTGACGATCCGGCGCGCCTCCTGCGCCGGCATCGATGCCAGCATGGCAATGCCGGCGCTGCTGACGCCGAGCGGACGGCGCGCGCCGACGTCGATCGACAGCACCTGGATCGGATAGGGACCGATCCGGCGCGCGACGCACAACGTGTCGAAGCCGGTGCGAACCGTCAGGAACAGCGTGTCGCCGAGCTCGGCCGACACTTTCGCGAGCGACGGCTCGGCGGCGATCAACAGCGGCGAGCGCGATTGCCGCGCCAGTGCCAGTTCGGGGACCTGCCGGCCGATGGCGTAGCGCCTGCTTCTGTCGCGGCGCTCGACGATGCTTTCCTCGATCAGCGCAGACAGGATGCGATGCACGGTCGGTCGGGTGAGGGCGGTGGCCCGCACCACTTCCGCCAGGTGCACGCCTTCTTCGCGGCCCGCTGCGAGAATACGCAACACCGACAGGGCCCGGCGGATCGCCTGGGCGCCTTGCCGTGGCGCTCGCCGGTTGTCCGGTCGCGGTGATCTGTCGGCGCTCATTCCTGCCAATCCTCTTGCCCCGGATGCGGCCCTGAAGGTCGCCTTTGTCCACATCGTGGACAAAAACAGCACAATTCCATCGACACCGGAAGAGGACGGGACAACATCGACGCCGGAAGCCGCACCTGGTCCTCATCGGGAGGCTGCGGACGATAGCCATTCATGAAGCGCGACTTTTGGGAGGGTCATATGAGGTTTCCAGCGATCCTGCGGGTTGCGGTCGCGGCGTTATTGACGACGGCGACGATCGGCCCGGTCGCGGCCGAGCAATGGCCCTCGCGCGCGGTTCGCCTCGTCGTGCCCTATCCGGCCGGTGGCAATGTGGACGGCGCGGCGCGGATCATCGCGATCAAGCTGCAGCAAGTTCTCGGCCAATCCTTCGTCGTGGAAAACAAGGCCGGCGCCGGCGGCCTGATCGCGGGCGAAGCTTTCGCCAAATCCGCACCCGATGGATACACGCTGTTTGTCGGCGCCAACGGGCCGGTGCTGTTCGCGCCCGAGATCGCCAAGCGCGACGCCTATAGCTGGAAGCGCGATTTCCTGCCCATCACCTCGATCTCGATGACGCCGCTGGTGCTGGAAGTGCATCCTTCGGTGCCGGCGAAAACGCTAGAGGAGTTTTTCGACCTCGTCCGCAGCGAACCCGGCAAGCTGACGATGGCCTCGCCAGGCGCCGGCACCACCAATCACCTGCTGAGCGAACTGGTGCAGTCGACGCTCGGCCTCAAGTGGCTCACCGTGCACTACCGCGGCAATGCGCCCGCCGCCAACGACCTGATCGGCGGCCAGGTGCAGTTCGCGTTCGATCAAATTTCGGTCGGGCTGCCCTTCATCAAGAACGGCATGGTCCGCGCGCTGGCGGTCACCGGCACCCATCGCGCGCCCTGGATTCCCGACGTGCCGACCTTTACCGAACTCGGATACAAGGAGTTCGACGGCGAGACTTTTACAGGTTTGTTCGCGCCCGCGACCACGCCGGCCGAAATCGTGGCCAAGATCCACGATACTATGGCGACGATCCTGAAGGATCCCGACATCGTCGCGAAATTCAACGTGCTGGGCGCGGTCGCGGTGGCGATGACCCCGGCCGAATTCAGGAGCTACCTCGAAGCCGAGGACAGCAAATGGATCCCGGTGGTCCGCAACGCCAACATCAAGGCGGAATGAGGCGAGAGGAAAGTCAGATGGCACGACGCAAGAGCATTCACATCGGCGAATTCAAGCACGTCAATCCGATTCCCAACGCCAGCCGCATCGGCAATCTCCTGATATCCGGCGTCATTCTGGGCCGCGACACCAATGGCGCCATGCCGCAGCTGTTGGAGGACCAATGCGCGAACATGTTCGGTCATATGAAGGCCATCGTGGAAGCCGGCGGCGGCACCACCGCCGACATCCTCAAGATGACGGTCTGGTTGCAGGATAAAACGCAACGTGGCCCGGTCAACGCCGAGTGGCTGAAGATGTTTCCCGACGAAGATTCGCGTCCGGCTCGCCACACGCTGCAGATGGACATGGATGGCGGTGCGCTCGTGCAATGCGACTTCACCGCCGTGATCGATTGACCCAGGGATAATTGACAGGAACCGCGGGCATGCCGACCTATCTTCCGTTCGACTCAAATCCCCGCCGTCCAACAAAATTGCCGCCGGCGAAGAGTTGCGACAGCCAGTTTCATGTGCTGGGGCCGCTGGAAAAATATCCGATCCGCCCTGGCGCTGCCTACCAGATGCCGACGGCGACCTGGGAAGCGGCGCTGCGCGTCCACAAGGCGCTCGGCATCGAGCGCGGCATCATCGTGCAGACCACAACCTACGGCGCCGACCATGCGGTCGTGCTCGATGCGCTGGCGGCCATGGGCCCGAACTACCGCGGCTGCGCCAACGCGCTGGTGTTTGCCGAAGCCAAGGACGGCTATCTCGCCAAACTGCACGACGCCGGCGTGCGCGGCGCGCGCTTCAGTTTCCGCCAGGAGTTGGGCGCCGTGCTGTCGGATGCGGAATTCGCCCGCGCCATCGCCCAAATCCGAGAGCTCGGCTGGTACGCCAAAATCCAGCCGGAGAAGGACGGCATCGTCAGCAGCGCCGCCAAATATGAAAAGCTCGACGTCCCCGTCCTGATCGATCACATGGCGCGGCCCGAGCCCGCGCGCGGCCAGCAGGATCCGAATTTGCGCAAGATGCTGGGGCTGCTCTCCAGGGGCAATTTCTGGGTCATGCTATCGCTCGGCGAGAAGACTTCGAAGGCCGGCCCGCCCTGGGACGACGTCATCCCGATCGGGCGCGCGTATATCGAAGCCGCCCCCGACCGTTGCGTGTGGGCCAGCGACTGGCCGCATCCGGTCTCCGTGGTGCAGCCGCCCAACGATGCCGACCTGCTGGAGCTGTTGTATCGCTATGTGGCGGATGAGGCGGAGCTGCAGAAGATTCTGGTGAGCAACCCGGCAAAGCTGTTCGGGTTTGGAGTTTAGAGTCGGGGACTGACTGTGTCAGATCGCTTGGCTTGCTGCGGACTCTCCGGCAGTTACGCCGGCAAACTCGCTGTCAGCGGAACAAGCGTAGCTCGCCGAGTCCTGCTTCACCCGCCGCGCCAAGAGCGCGGCGACATCACACGTCGACGTTGGCGCTGAGCGAATTGTCCTGGATGAATTCGCGGCGCGGCTCGACCACGTCGCCCATCAGCTTGGTGAAGATGTCGTCGGCCTCGTCGACTTCCTTGACCTTGACCTGCAACAGCGAGCGCTCGTTGGTGTCGAGCGTGGTTTCCCAGAGCTGGCTTGGATTCATTTCGCCGAGGCCTTTGTAACGCTGCAGCTTGACGCCCTCGCGGCCGGCGTCGGTCACCGCCTCGAACAGGCCGACGGGGCCATGAATGACGGTCTCGGTATCCTTGCGGCGCAGCAGGCCCGGCTTCGGATAGGCTTCCTGCAGCTGGGCGGCATAATCGTCGAGCTTGCGTGCGTCGGCCGAGCCGAGCAGCGCGTCGTCGATAATGGCGACATCCTTGACGCCGCGCACGGTGCGCTCAAAGACAAAACCCTGGCCTTCGGTGAAGCGCCCGGTCCAGCCGCGCTCGACTTCGTCGGCCAGCGCATCGAGCCTGCGTGCGATATAGCTCGCGGCGGCGTTGGCGGTGGCGACATCGCCGGTGATTTTCGGGTTGAGCACGCCGGCGATCGCGGCCTGCTCGATCACCTTGCGGTTATAGCGGCTGTGCAGATTGTGCAGTGTGCCGCGGATAACCCTCGCATCCTCGACCAGCGCCTGCAGGTCGCGGCCCTTGCGATCCTCGCCCGACGCCAGCTTGAACACGCAGTCGTCGAGCCCGGTCCCGATCAGGTAATCCTCCAGCGCGCGCTCGTCCTTCAGGTATTGCTCGGATTTTCCGCGGTTCACCTTGTAGAGCGGCGGCTGCGCGATATAGAGAAAGCCGCCCTCGATCAGCGCCGGCATCTGGCGGAAGAAGAACGTCAATAACAGCGTGCGAATATGCGCGCCGTCAACGTCGGCGTCGGTCATCAGGATGATCTTGTGGTAGCGCAGCTTCGAGAGGTCGAAATCGTCGCGGCCGATGCCGGTGCCGAGCGCGGTGATCAGCGTGCCGATCTGCTCGGAGCCCAGCATCTTGTCGAAGCGGGCGCGCTCGACATTGAGGATCTTGCCGCGCAGCGGCAGCACGGCCTGGAATTCACGGTTGCGGCCCATCTTGGCGCTGCCGCCGGCGGAGTCGCCCTCGACGATGAACAGTTCGGATTTGGCGGGGTCCTTCTCCTGGCAGTCGGCGAGCTTGCCGGGCAGCGATGCAATATCGAGCGCGCCCTTGCGCCGCGTCAGTTCGCGCGCCTTTCGCGCGGCTTCGCGGGCGGCTGCTGCTTCCACCACCTTGCCGACGATGATCTTGGCCTCGGACGGGTGTTCCTCGAACCACGCCGCCAGGGCCTCGTTGATGACGTTCTCGACCACGGGGCGGACTTCCGAGGACACCAGCTTGTCCTTGGTCTGCGATGAGAATTTCGGATCGGGCACCTTCACCGACAATACCGCGGTCAGGCCCTCGCGGCAGTCGTCGCCGGTCAGCGCGATCTTTTCGCGCTTGGCGATGGCGTCGGCATAGCCGTTGACCTGGCGCGTCAGCGCGCCGCGAAAACCCGCTAAGTGAGTGCCGCCGTCGCGCTGCGGGATGTTGTTGGTGAAGCACAGCACGTTTTCATGGTAGCTGTCGTTCCACCACAGCGCCGCCTCGACCCCGATGCCGTTCATCTCGGTATTGATCATGATCGGGGAGGGCACCATCGGCTTCTTGTTGCGGTCGAGATATTTGACGAATTCCTCGACGCCGCCCTCGTAATGCATTTCCTCGCGCTTCTCGACCGCGTGGCGCATGTCGGAGAGCACGATGTTGACGCCCGAATTCAGGAACGCCAGTTCGCGCAGGCGATGTTCCAGCGTGGCGAAATCATATTCGACATTGGTGAAGGTCCCCTTCGAGGCCAGGAACGTCACCTCGGTGCCGCGCTTGCCATTGGCAGGGCCAACCTCGTTGAGCGGCGCCACCGCATCGCCATGGGCGAATTCGATGTAGTGCTCCTTGCCGTCGCGCCAGACCCGCAGCTTGAGCTTCTCCGACAGCGCGTTGACGACGGAGACGCCGACGCCATGCAGGCCGCCCGATACCTTGTAGGAATTCTGGTCGAATTTTCCGCCGGCATGCAGCTGGGTCATGATCACTTCGGCCGCGGAAATGCCCTCGCCCTTGTGGATGTCGACCGGAATGCCGCGGCCGTCATCGCGCACGGTTACCGAGCCGTCGGCGTTCAGCACGACCTCGACCGCGGTGGCATGGCCAGCCAGCGCCTCGTCGATGGCGTTGTCGACGACCTCGTAGACCATGTGGTGCAGGCCACTTCCGTCATCGGTGTCGCCGATATACATGCCCGGCCGCTTGCGCACCGCATCGAGGCCCTTCAAGACCCGGATCGATTCAGCGCCGTATTCGATAGGAATGGAATGCTCGGTGTCGGCAATCGTTTGCCGCGCGGGTTCTGTCATGTGTGGCCTTCGAGAACGTCGTCGAATCAGCGGCGCAAAAGGGCGCTGAACCATCTATTTGTGCCATGAAAGAGGGACTCCGCCTAGCGCAAAGTCTCCATCGGCAAGCTGTTGAATAAATGGGGATTTTCTCGTGTTTTTCAAGGCGGCGGCAAGCCGATTCCAAGGCCCGGCAAAAGCACGATTCGGCAAGCTTTTTCGATTCCCGTAATCCGGCTTTCGGGGCTGGCCGGACGAGGTGCGGGGCCAGCCGAAAAGGGCTGACCCCGCGCTTCACGAGCGGCTGACGATGCGGCCGGAATCGACGTCGAAAATCTCGCCCGATGTACCGATCTCGGTGAAGGCGGCGGGATCGGCGCCGGTCATCCAGACCTGGGCGCCGAGTTTCGCCAGCTCATCGAACAATGCACGGCGCCGGTCGGGGTCGAGATGCGCCACGACTTCGTCGAGCAAGAGTAGCGGCGTGATGCCGGTCATCTCGGCGACAAGATTGGCATGCGCCAGCACCAGCCCGATCAGAAGCGCCTTCTGCTCGCCGGTGGAGGCCTCGCGTGACGCCATGCCCTTCGGCGCGTAGATCACCTGCAGGTCGGTGAGATGCGGACCGTCGAGCGTGCGCCCGGCTGCGGCGTCGCGCGCGCGGCTGTCGCGCAGGATCCGCCGGTAACGGTCTTCGACCGAAGTTGCGGGCTCGGCGACGAGCGCGTTCTCCATCCAGCCGTCGAGCATGATGCGGGCCGAGGGAAAGGCTGAGGCGTCGCCGCGTTCGCGCAGCATCGCCGCCAGTCTGGTGGCGGTCTGGCTCCTTGTTGCGGCGACCGCAACCGCGAGCTCGGCGGTTTCGCGCTCGATCGCATCACACCAGTGGTCGTCGTAATTGCGCACCTCCAAGAGCCGGTTGCGCGAACGGAGGCTGCGGTCGAGCGCGGAGACCCGGCTCGAATGCTCGCTGTCGATGGCCAGCACCAGCCGGTCGAAGAACCGCCGCCGCTCCGAGGCCGCGCCCAGGAACAGCCCGTCCATGGCGGGCGTCAGCCACACCATGCGCAGATGATCGCCGAAGGCGGTCGCCGAAGCGACCGGCTCGCGATCGATCCGGCAGCGGCGGCTGGTTGCAGCCCCCTCGCTGCCCGGTGCATCGATGCCGGTGCCGAGGGTGGCGAGCCCCAGCGCGCCTTCGACTTCGGCCGACACCGCCCAGGAACCGTCACCCTGATTGTCGGCGACATCCTCCAGCGTCGCGCGGCGCAGACCGCGTCCCGGCGAGAGAAACGAGATCGCCTCCAGGCAATTGGTCTTGCCGGCGCCGTTCGGCCCGACCAGCACGACCATGTCGGCGCGCGCCTGAAGGCTGGCCGCGCGATAGTTGCGGAAATGCGTCAGCGTCAGGCGATGGATGCGGGAGGGGGTCATACCCGGTTGTCATTGCCGGGCTTGACCCGGCAATCCATCGTCCGCGTCAGCGGACAATATCCTCGTACAAGTCCCGCCAACCGGGATTGCCCGCAACGATCAGATCGTTTTTCCACTCGCGCGACCAATGCTTGATATTCTTCTCGCGTTGAAGCGCTGCGGCGATTGAATCGTGCGCTTCGAAATAGACCAGCGTTTTGATTCCATGCCGCTTGGTAAAGCTTTCAGCCAAGCCCTCGCGATGCTCGTAGATGCGTCGCACCAGATTGTTTGTAACGCCGATATAAAGCGTTCCACCGGGTTTACTGGCGAGGATGTATACCCAATAGCTCATTTTGGTTTGATGGATTGCCGGGTCAAGCCCGGCAATGACGATTAGTGGTTCCTACACCCGCATCGGCATCAGCACGTAGAGCGCGCCCTTGGAATCCTTGTCCTGCACCAGCGTCGGCGAGCCGGGGTCGGCGAGTTTCAGGATCGCGACCTCGCCCTCGATCTGGGCGGCGATGTCGAGCAAATAGCGCGAGTTGAAGCCGATATCGAGCGGGTCGGAGGCGTATTCGACTTCGAGTTCCTCGGTGGCGCTGCCGGAATCCGGGTTGGTCACCGACAGGATCAGCTTGCCCGCGGACAGAGCGAGTTTCACCGCGCGGCCGCGCTCGCTCGAAATCGTCGAGACGCGGTCGACGGCGGCCTCGAAATCCTTCTTGTCGACGATCAGTTCCTTGTCGTTGTTCTGCGGAATGACGCGGCCGTAATCCGGAAAGGTGCCGTCGATCAGTTTCGAGGTCAGCACCACGTCGCCGATGGTGAAGCGGATCTTGCCCTGCGACAGTTCGATTTTGACCTCGGCCTCGTTGTCCTCGATCAGGCGCTGCACTTCGCCGACGGTCTTGCGCGGCACGATGACGCCGGGCATGCCGTCAGCCCCCTTGGGCAGCGCGAGATCAATCTGCGCCAGCCGGTGGCCGTCGGTTGCGACCGCGCGCAAGCTCGGCGCCTTGGCGCTGCCCGCGGTGTGCAGATAGATGCCGTTGAGATAGTAACGGGTCTCTTCAGTGGAGATCGCAAATTGGGTGCGGTCGATCAGCCGCTTCATGTCGGAGGCGGCCAGCGTGAAGGAATGCGTCATGTCGCCGGCGGCAAGATCCGGGAAATCGTTCTCCGGCAGCGTCTGCAGAGTGAAGCGCGAGCGCCCGGCGCGGATCGCCAGCACCGAGCGGTCGCCGTCGCCCTCCAGCACGATCTGCGCGCCGTCGGGCAATTTGCGCACGATGTCGTAGAACATATGCGCCGGCACCGTGGTCGAGCCGCCGGTCGCGGTTTCCGCGGCCAGCGTCTCCGTCACCTCGAGGTCGAGGTCGGTCGCCTTCAGCGACAGCCGGGAACCTTCGGCGCGCACCAGCACGTTGCCGAGGATCGGGATGGTGTTGCGGCGTTCGACCACGCGATGCACATGGCCGAGCGATTTCAGGAGTTGCGCGCGTTCGACGGTGACCTTCATAGCAATACCCGCCTGATCCCGGAGATGGAAAAGCCGGGCGGCCCGAAAGGCGCGCCGCGGCATTTAAAACCCGAAAAGCCCGATCCGGTGTGGATTTGACCAAACCCTTGGGGGGACCGCAAGGTGGCGCGGATGGAGCGCAAGCGCAAGGGAAACGGCGCGCCGTCCCCCAGGTTTTCGGGCTGATATCGCCGGGTTGCCGGAGCTACTCCTGCAGCTGGCGCTTCAGCGATTCGACCTCTTCCGACAACGCGGTATCCTTGGCCACCAGCGCCTCGATCTTGCGAACCGCATGCAACACCGTGGTGTGGTCGCGCCCGCCAAACCGGCGGCCGATTTCCGGCAGCGACCGGAGCGTCAGCGTTTTCGCCAGGTACATCGCGACCTGGCGCGGGCGGACCACGTTGGCGGTTCGGCGCGATGACAGCAGGTCGGAGCGGCTGACATTATACTGCCGGGCCACCACCCGCTGGATGTCCTCGATCTTGATGCGCTTGGGTTCCTGCGGCCGGATCAGGTCGCGCACCTCGCGCTCGGCCATTTCCAAGGTCACCGGCTGAGCGTTGAGCTTGGAGTGCGCCAGCAGGCGGTTGATGGCGCCTTCGAGATCCCGGCCGTTGTGGGTGATGGCGCGGGCGAGATAATCCAGCACCGGTTCCGGCACGTCGAAACTCGCATGATGCGCGCGGGCCGCGGCAACCCGCGACTTGAGGATGCCAAGCCGCAATTCCTCGCCGAGCGATCCCATTTCGACCACGAGCCCGCCGGCCAGACGCGAACGTACGCGGTCGTCGAGGCTTTCGAGGTCCGAGGGCGGTCGGTCGGCGGCAATCACCACCTGCCGTCCCGCATCGATCAGCGCGTTCAGGGTGTGGCAGAACTCGGCCTGGGTCGACTTGCCCTGCAGGAACTGCAGGTCATCGATCACAAGCACGTCGATGCCGCGCAACGCTTCCTTGAAGGCGAGCGCGGTCTGCGTCTTCAGCGCCGCGACAAAACCGTACATGAATTTTTCCGCGGTGAGGTAGAGCACCTTGCGCTCGCTTCCCGAGTTGCCGGCCCAGGTCACCGCCTGCAACAGATGGGTCTTGCCGAGCCCGACGCCGGCATGGATGTAGAGCGGATTGAACATCACGGCATCGCCGCGCCGTCCTTCCGCTACCTGTCGGGCCGCGGCATGCGCCAGCGTGTTGGAACGGCCGATCACAAAACTGCCAAACGTCAGGCGCGGATCGAGCGGCGAGCCGCCGAGCGCGTCATGGCTCGCCGACACCGGCGCGGTCGCGACCGCGCGCAGCTCGGGCACGGGACGGCCATCGGCGCGCTCGGCGCGGCGCGCATCGAGCGGGGCTTGCGCCTCCTTGACCGGCGGCGCGCATCGCATTGCGGTGCGCACGGTCAGATCGATCCGGTGCACTTGCGGCATCTCGGCCTGCCAGCAGGTCAGAACGCGCTCGGCATAATGGGCCTGGATCCAGCTCTTGAGAAAGCGCGTCGGAACCGAAAGGCGGACGCTTTCCTGCTCGACGCTTTCCAGGTCCATGCGCGCAAACCAGCTGGTATAGACGTCTTCCCCTACGCTTGTGCGCAGCCGTCCTTTCACGCGAGACCAGCGATCCTGTTCCATATTTGTCATTGCCTGAGAACTTTTCAGAAGGAGTAAGGTTGCATTGGCGAAACGCCGTGCAGGTTTCCTGCCACGACGCGACCTCAAGCCGAGGCTTCGTCTTCAGCCACAGACCAGCCGTTCGGCGAAAACGCCGTCGGTCGGCTCAGCGATTGGAAGAGAAGCTTTCGCGAGGTCAGCGCGTACTCGACGGTCTGTCCGGAGTTCGCGCAGGGGGCCGTGTGCTGGGGGCGTCCAGGACGTCCACTACCGCATCATTTGAAAATGAAACTCGATCGAGTACCGCGCTGATTCCGTAAAGCATGCAACCTCCCCATCTCGCCGCGTTACCCGCGGCAAGTTGTCATCTCACGTGTATTCCATATTCAGCCGACCGCGCCCGAACATCAAAATCGTTCAGTTGCCACGCCGCCTCACTCACCCGTCAGTCTTAACCCGTCCGCTGGTTTCGCTCCCTGGTAGCGTCGTCGGCCGGCCGGTGCGTATCTCTCTTGTTCGACGCGAGCGAGGCACCGATGCCCCACCTTTGAGAAATTTCGACACAAAACCACATTCCCCATATTGCTATGAGGTCGTACCCGACAATCGCTTGGAAAGCGTCGCCAACGCGCACACCGCCGCCGATTTGCACGTCCGCCCCGCTCCTTAAACCGCGCTGGTCTGAAGAGCCGTGGGCGCCGCGAACGCTCTTAGATGTACAGCAAGCCCTGCATCCCGCAACGGAAATGATTCGATGCGCACACCCACTGCAGCAACTTTGCCGTCGCAAGATCAGGCGATGCCACATCGCCGCAGCGCCAACGTTTTGAATCTGATTGGAGATTCGATGCGAGGAACAACTGTGACATTTTCGTCGAACAAAAAAAATAAAGTCACATTTCCTTAATCATCGCGTGTGTTGGCACCCACTTTTCGAAGTGCTGGTCTGCGCTATGCTGATAAGTAACTAAATAAGCGCACTTTTTTTTGCGCGTTGAAACAGGGTAACCCACAGCGGTTTTCAATTCGCTCGTGCAGCGTGGTTTTGGTCTCAACGGCGAATGCGATTCAATCGCCCGCGTCAATAATGTCGCAGCCATCGCGCGAGGCATAAGCCCGGCTTGTTGCACAGCGCTGCACCGCCCGTAAAAATACTGGCCAGAGAAAACGTCGCACGCTGTAATCGGCGACGCAACCTGCCGGCAAAAAGAAAAAGCCCGGCGGCGCCGGGCTTTCTGACGAATTTCTGTTTCGATCAGTTCATTTCGCGAGCTTGGCGATCTGATGCGCGAGACGCGAGACTTTTCGGCTCGCATTATTCTTGTGAATGATATTGCGCTGCGCTGCCTGCATCAGTTCCGGTTCCGCGCGCGCCATCGCCTTCAGCGCTGCAGCGCGGTCGCCGCTCTTGATCGCCTCTTCGACGGATCGGACCGCGCCGCGCATCTGGGTCCGGCGCGACTTGTTGATGATGGTGCGGCGGGCAATCTTGCGGGTCGCCTTCTTGGCGGAAGTCGTGTTGGCCATCTTTCAAAAAATCCTTCGGCGGCGATCGATCGCTCATGGGCTCGGGGTTCTTCGCACCGGCCGCCCAGCCGCGTAATCGACGCGATGTTGTTGTACTGACGTCTCTGACAATGCCATTCTCTGCCAGCAGATACGCTTGCAAGACGGCGCCGCTCAAAGAACTGCGGCGGCGGGATTGCGCCCGCCGCCATTGGCGCCCTTATAGAGGCGACGTCCTGCAGCGTCAACGCCTTAAGCCCTGGCAGGAGGGTTTCGAGGCCCGTCGCAAAGGCCGATAAGGTGCTGATGAGGTTGAATTTCCCCCGTTGCCCCGGTAATGGCTGACGGCGTGTCGGGGGCGCAGACGACAGAAGGTGACGTATGATCCGCGGTTTTTTCCGACTTGTGGGGCTATTGCTGCTGGCCGGCGGATTCATCTTCATGGTCTATGACGGGGCGCGCTGGGTCGCCGATCAGACCCTGCGGTTCACCCGGTTCGGCCAATTCTGGAACGATATTCATCAATCGAGCCAGCAGGCGTTCCGCGCCTGGGTGGAGGGACATGCGCCCTGGCTCTGGAACAGCGTCGTCAAGGTGATCCTGGACCAGCCGGTTTTCGCCGTCATGGGGGTGCTCGGCATCTTGCTGATGCTGCTGTTCCGGCCGCGCAAGCCGCTGATCGGCTATTCACGGAACTGATCGCGGCTCGCGGCCTTCGAGTCGGATCGCCGACAATAACGGGGCTGGCCCGGGCTGCGTCGCCACTTATATTAAAGTCACATTTCGTCGTCATTCATTCGCCTGATATCCAGCCGGGAACCAATCCATGCTGTTCATGCGCAAGACCACCGCATTGCCGAGCGCGGCCGAGGCGCTGCCGGGCCGTGCGAACCCGATCCCCACCGCCAACAGCCATTTCGTCAACGGCCGTCGGCTCCAGCCACCTTTTCCGCAAGGCGTGGCACAGGCGGTGTTCGGGCTCGGATGCTTCTGGGGCGCGGAGCGCAAGTTCTGGCAACTCGGCGACGGCGTCTTCACCACCGCCGTGGGTTACGCCGGCGGCCATACCCGAAACCCTACTTACGAGGAGGTCTGCTCGGGCCGGACCGGTCATACCGAGGTGGTGCTGGTGGCGTACGACGCGGACAAATTATCCTACGATCGGCTGTTGAAGACATTCTGGGAAAGCCACAACCCGACCCAGGGCATGCGCCAAGGCAACGACGTCGGCACCCAATATCGCTCCGCGATCTACACCTTCAATGAGATCCAGCGCCAGGCCGCCGAGGCATCGAAAGCGGCCTATCAGAAGGCGCTGGCCAAGAAGGGGCTCGGCGCCATCACCACCGAAATCGCTCCGGCCGGCGAGTTTTATTTCGCCGAGGACTATCATCAGCAATATCTGGCCAAGAATCCGGCCGGCTATTGCGGGCTTGGCGGCACCGGCGTGTCGTGCCCAATCGGCGCCACCGTCAGCGCCTGATTGCTGTTCTTCTTACCTCGCCCCGCTTGCGGGGAGAGGTCGCCCGGCGAAGCGCAGCGAAGTCGGGCGGGTGAGGGGGACTCTCAACGAGTCGCGCTCGCTGAGACAGTCCCTCTCCCCGCAAGAGCGGGGCGAGGGAGAAGAGGCGAGTTTTTCTCTCCTCGCGGCCCGCGCGTAACAACGATTTGTTAACCATAACCGGTGCAAGAATTGAGCTGTCTCGCTATGAGGGATGGCCAAAGTGCGGGTCGCGCGCGCGTTTCGATTACCAGTTATTGTCGCCATGACCGCGCTCGCTTTGTCGGGTTGCGTGAGCACGACCGGTCCGGTCGCGATGGCGCAGCCGCAAAGCGATCTCGATTACATGGCCTATGGCCAACCCTACGCGACCGCGCCTTCGTCTTCCGCTGTTGCCGATTCTTCCGGCGGCGGCGCCATCAGCGCGCTTCGCAACGCGCTTGCGGCTTCGCCGCGCCGTGCTTACGCGCCTCAACCCACTTATGCAGCGCAACCCATGGCTGCCTATGCTTCCGCGCCGCTGCCGGCCGCCTATGACGCCTCCTACAAGCTCGATGCCGGCGACAAGTTGCGCGTCGTGGTCTACGGCCAGGAAGGTCTCACCAATACCTACGCCATCGATGCCGGCGGCTCCATCACTCTGCCGCTGATCGGTGCGGTGCCGGCGCGCGGGCGGACGCCGGCAGGACTCGCTGCCGAGATCTCCGCGAAACTGCGCAACGGCTTCATCCGCGATCCTTCCGTGGCGGTGGAGATCGAGTCGTATCGGCCGTTCTTCATCCTCGGCGAAGTTCAGGCGCCCGGCCAATACCCTTACGTTCCCAACATGAGTGTCGAAAGCGCGGTTGCGATCGCGGGCGGCTTCTCGCCGCGCGCGCTGCGCGACCGGGTGACGCTGACCCACACCGACAGTTCCGGCTCGACGCGCGTCGTGGTGCCGCTCGGCACCGCGGTGCGCCCCGGCGACACCGTGCAGGTCGGCGAGCGCTGGTTCTGATTTTTTTTAATTCGTCATTCCGGGGCGTGCGCCAGCACGAACCCGGAATCTCGAGATTCCGGGTTCGATGCTTCGCATCGCCCCGGAATGACGACGAAGGATTGCACTCGCTTGGGATGCGGCGTGCCCTTTTCAGCGCACAAACGCCGCCCCGCCCCTCATTGCCACATCCAGTTGTGGCCCCAATCGCCCTTCCAGGCCACCAGCCGGCCGTTGCGGAATTGCAAATAGAGCCGGTCGTGATGATTGAACAACCCGCTGCCGCCGATGTTGCGGATCGCCAGATAGATCTCGTCCCCCGGAGGGCCGCTGAGATAGCTCAGCGGCTCGCCCAGCGCGCGCGAGGCGCCTGACACATCCATCCCGAATACCAGCGGCGTGTTGTTCGACAGTGTCGCGGTGAAGGGTGCGCGCGAACCCAAAGCCGGCTGCTGCGCGACTGCGAGGCTCGACTGCGCGACGGAAGCCGCCGTCAGCAGCAAGGCTATGCGGGTCAGACGGCTCATGACGCGACCAGCCCTACGGGCGCGGCGTTGCGCGGCAGGCCGGCGAGGAACGGCAACACCGCGTCGACGAAAGCCTGCGGCTGGTCGATATTGACGGCGTGTCCAGCGGACGGGATCACAACTTTCGCAGCACCCGGAATTTTCGCCGCCATGTAGTCGGAAGCTGCAAGAAACGGCGTGTCGTCGGCGCCGACCACGATCAGCGAGGGCACCTTGATGTCGGGCAGCGACAGCATCACCGCGGCGTCGCGCTGGGTCAGCATGCCGCGCGCGGCCCGCGCCAGGCCTGAAGCGTCGCGATGGCTGACCGAGGAGCGTTCGCGGCTGGCCGATTGCAAGACCGTAAGCCCCTCGCGCTCAAAACGGTCGGCGGTCGCATGCGCGCGCGTGTTCCAGGCATCGCGGGCGTCGTCCTTCTTGAAACCGGGCCCGGTGTCGATGATCAACAGCGCGCGCACGCGCTCCGGATGCGTGCGATGGAAGGCGAGCGACATGTAGCCGCCGAGCGAGAGCCCGCCGACGATGGCGCTTTCCGCGCCGACTTCATCCAGCAGCGCCGCCATGTCGGCCACCGTCAGCGCTTCGCTATAGCTTGCGGGGTCGTCGGGATAGTCTGATAGCCCATGGCCGCGCATGTCCCACAGCACGAGCTTGTGATGTTTCGACAGCGCCGCGACCTGACCTTGCCACATCGCCGAGGTCGATGAGTAGCCGTGGGTCAACAGCAGCAGGGGCCCGCTGCCATGCACCTCATAGTAAATCTTGACACCGTCCCGATCGAGTTTTGGCATTGCGAGTTCCCCGGCCAGCCCGAAGATCATTCTAGCGCGATTTCTTGGCGAAGGGGAATTGCCCAACTTTGCAAGCCATGGGCGCTGCCGAGGGCTGGTGTGGGCATCGATGGTTATTGCCGCAATGCAAAATATGCATTTCGGAATTTTATTCTCTCCGCGCCATCCCAAATGGCGTTGCCTCCGAAAAGGAACGCGATCATTCTGCATGGCAAGGCTGGCATCGACCCGGTGGGTGCCAGCCATTACCCAAAAGTGAGTTGCCGCCGTAAGCGGCATCATGCACCGGAAGGGGAAGCGACCATGCCTAATCTGAATATCAACGGACATAATATGTCCGTCGACGCGGCACCCGATACGCCGCTGCTCTGGGCCATCCGCGAACAACTGCAAATGACTGGCACCAAGTTCGGCTGCGGCGCCGGGCTGTGCGGCGCCTGCACGGTTCACGTCAACGGCGAAGCCGTGCGTTCCTGCCAGACGGCGCTCTCCGACGTCGCCGGCAAGAAGATCACCACCATCGAAGGCCTCAGCGCCAAGGGCGATCATCCCTTGCAGAAGGCCTGGATCGCCGAGCAGGTGCCGCAATGCGGGTACTGCCAATCCGGCCAGATCATGCAGGCGGCCTCGCTGCTTGCGAAGAACTCGAATCCGACCAAGGAGGAAGTGGTAGCGCACATGGACGGCAATCTCTGCCGCTGCATGACCTATTCACGCATCCAGAAGGCGATCATGCGCGCCGCTGCCGACATGCGCACGGCATCCAACGCCAGCGAGCGGAGGCCCACATGAACACGCACGTGAAAACCCCCCAGATCGAATCCACCGATCTCAGCCGCCGCTCGTTCCTCGTCGGCTCTGCTGCTGCCGGCCTCGCGCTCGGCTACTCCACCGTGCCCGGCATGCTCGGCGCCGACCAGGCGTTCGCCGCGACTGGCAATTTCGATCCCTCGGTCTGGTATGGAATCGCACCCGACGGGATCGTCACGGTCACCTGCGGCAAGGCCGACATGGGCCAGCACATCGCCTCCACCATGGCGCAGATCATCTGCGAAGAACTCGGCGCCAGCTGGAAGGACATGCGGGTCCAGCTCGCCTCCAACGATCCGAAGTTCAACGACCCTGTGCTCGGCGCGCAGATTACCGGCGGCAGCTGGAGCACCATGATGAACTTCGATGCGATGAGCCGCGCCGGTGCCGCGGGGCGCATGGCATTGACCGAAGCCGCCGCCGCCTCGATGGGCGTGCCGGCGGGTCAACTGGTCGTCAGGGATTCCGTGATTTCGGATCCGAAGTCGAAGAAGTCGATGACGTTTGCCGAGATCGTCAAGGGCGGCAAGGCGACAAAAACCTTCACGCCGGACGAACTCAAGGCGATCGAGCTGAAGACAGCCGATCAATACACCCTGATCGGCGTGTCGGTGCCGCAGCTCGACATCCCCTCCAAGACCAACGGGACGGCGAAATACGGCATCGACGTGATGCTGCCGGGCATGGTGTACGGCAAGATCGTGACCCCGCCGGTGCGCTTCGGCGCCACGGTGAAATCGGTCGACGACAGCGCGGCGAAGAAAGTGCCGGGCTTCATCAAGGCCGTCACGCTCGACGACAAGACCGGTACCACGACGGGCTGGGTGGTGGCGGTCGCCAATACCTACGCCAACGCCCGCAAGGCGGCGGATGCGCTGAAAATCGCATATGACGGCGGACCCAACGCGAAACTGTCGAGCCAGTCGTTGCTTGACGAAGCCAAGCGGCTGCAGGCGCTGAATGATTCCGGGGAGTTCTTTGTCAAGGACGGCGACACCGCGGCGGCCTTTGGCACCGCGGCGAAGCTGATGGAGGCGGAATACACCACCAACATCAACATCCACTGCCCGATGGAGCCGATGAACGCCACCGCGGAACTGAAGGGCGATATCTGGCATCTCTATTCCGGCAACCAGTTCGCGACGCGCTCCGGCGCGATCGCCGCCGGAGCGGCCGGGGTCGATCCCAAATTCGTCGTGCTGCATCAGATGTGGCTGGGCGGCGGCTTCGGGCGGCGGCTCGATGCCGACATGATGGTGCCGGCGGTGCAGGCGGCGAAAGCCGTCGGCAAGCCGGTCAAGGTGATCTATTCGCGCGAGAACGACATGACTATGGATTTCTCGCGGCCGCTCACCTATCAAAAAGTGAAGGCGGGGCTCGACGGCGACGGCAAGCTGATCGCGCTCAACCACGATGTGGTCTCGGCCTGGCCGACCAAGCGCTGGGGCATCCCCGACTTCCTGTCGCCCTCGGTCGACAAGAAGGGGCCGCTCGATGCCTTCACCGTCAACGGCGCGGACTTCTTCTATACCGTGCCGAACCACAACGTCCGCGCCATCCTGAACGAGATGGCGCACAACGCCACCCCGTCGGGCCAGTTGCGGTCGGTCGCACCGGGCTGGACCTTCTGGGCGGTCGAAAGCATGGTCGACGAGATCGCGCACGCGGTCGGCAAGGACCCCGCGCAGTACCGGATCGCGATGCTGGACGGTGCGGGCAAGAACGACGGTGGCGCGCAACGCCTGCGCAATACCCTGCTGGCTGCGATGGGCCTGTCCGGTTACGGCACCATCAAGCTGCCGCAGGGCGAAGGCATGGGGCTTGCCTGTGTCTCCTCGCAGGAACGGGCAACCGCAAGCTGGACCGCTTGCGTCGCTCATGTTGCGGTCGCGCCGTCGGGCGAGGTCAAGGTCAAGAAGCTGACGGTGGCCACCGACGTCGGCACGCAGGTTCATCCCGACAACATCCGCGCCCAGGTCGAGGGCGCGGCATTGTGGGGGCTGTCGCTTGCGATGTACGAGAAGGCCACCCTGAAGGACGGCGGTATCGAGCAGACCAACTTCGATACCTATACGCCGCTCCGGATGAGCCAGGTGCCGGAAGTCGCCGTCAGCGTCATCGCCAATGGTGAAAAGGCGACCGGCGTCGGCGAGCCGGCGGTCACCGTGATCGCGCCCGCGCTCGGCAACGCGATCTTCAACGCCGTCGGCGCCCGGGTCCGCGCGCTGCCGATCACGGCGGAGGCGGTGAAGGCGGCGATGAAGGCTTAAACGGCTATCGCCGATTGCGCGAGAACAGCGATCCGCCGGAGGCTTTGCTTCCGGCGGATTTTTTTATCGCCATATGCCCGAAAGATTCGCTCAAATTGTAGCGTTCCCGCTACCCACGCTTTCACGATGCCCATTAAGCCGCATTGAACGCATTGCCGGCTAGCCTTGGCAGTCGATCGCACTGCAGGGGTTCGGGGATCATGACAGCGTTAGCCGAAAAAACTTCCACCAAGCGCCGGTTGCTGCTGGCGTCCGATCGGGGCGACCAGAGCAGCGAGCTCGCCGGCATCCTGCGATCGGTCAGCCAGGTCGACACCATCCCGACCTCGGAAATTCCCGACGCGCCCGCGCACGACCTTTCAGGGATCGTGGTCGACATCAATCTGCGCTCGCCCGAAAGCGTGCAACTCTTCCGCAACAAGCTGCGGGCCGAGGCCTACCGCGAGATGCCGCGGCTGTTCGTGCTGGCGGATGCGCTGCATCATGGCTCGATGCAGGCCTGGGCGCTGGGCGCCACCGATACCATCGCGCGTCCGTTCGATGCGCAGGGAATCCTGCAGCGCATCCGCGCCGCCTTTCCCGACAGCGAAGGTTTCGACGAGACCGATCGCGGCAAGGCGCTGAACCGGGGCGTCGAGGCCGCCCATGCCGTGATGGTCAAGATATTCGAGAAACTGCCGGCCGGCGTTCCCCTGCATTTCAACGACATCGTGGCCGCGGAAACCAAAATCCTCAAGGCCATCAAGCATTCTTCCTTGCGCGAATGGCTGACCACCGTCGGCTGCCACCATACCGCCACCTATCGACATTGCCTGTTCGTGACCGGATTTGCAGTGGCGTTTGCCCAGCATCTCGGCATGCGCGAGGACGACCAGCGCCGGCTGGCGCGTGCGGCGCTGTTGCACGACGTCGGCAAGGCGTTCATCCCGGTCGCGATCCTCGACAAGCCGGGCGAATTGACGGAAGCGGAAATGGCCGAGATGCGCGAGCATCCGCGCCGCGGATTCGAAGCGCTGGCGCGCCAGGGCGGTTTCCCGCCGGAAATGCTGGATGTGGTGCTGCACCATCACGAATTCCTGGACGGGTCAGGCTATCCTGACGGCCTCCGCGGCAAGGAGATCAGCGACATCGTGCGCCTCACCACGATGGTGGACATCTATGCCGCGATGGTGGAGAAGCGCCCCTACCGGCTGCAATTCACCCACGCCCGCGCGTTTTCGATGATGGAAGAGATGGGCGACAAGCTCGACCAGCATCTGCTGCAGGCGTTCCGGCCGGTGGCGTTCGGATATTATTGATAGGCGTACCGAACCCTCGCCGTCATTGCGAGGAGCTCTTGCGACGAAGCAATCCATTCTTCCTTCGCGGCTTCATGGATTGCTTCGCTGACGCTCGCAATGACGGCTTAGCGTACAGAGGCAAGGTCCTCGAACGGCCCGCTAGCCCACACGACCGTGCCGCCGACCATCGTCAGTAGCGACCGGATTTTGCCGATTTCGCCGACCGGTGCGGTCAGATAATCCGCCGACAGCACTGCAAGATCGGCGAATTTTCCAGGCTCCAGCGTACCGCGCCTCGCATCGTCATTGGCCTCGAAAGCGGAATTCCGGGTGTACATCTCCAGCGCCTGACGGCGGCTCGGCGCTTCGGCGTCGCCGCGGGTCTTGACGCCGCCGATGGTGGTGCCGTCGAGATACCATTGCAGCGCGACGAAGGGATTGTAGGACGACACCCGGTGCGCATCGGTGCCGCCGGCCACCGTCAATCCGAGCCGCCACGCGGTCGCGATCGGCGGCAACCCCTTGGCCTTTTCGGCGCCTTCCTCGCGCTGCAGCCGCTCGCCGCCAAAATAAGGTCCGTCCTGCACGCCCCAAATCAGCCCGAGCGCCTTCATCCGCTTCAGGCTTTCCTCGGAGGCATTGTAGAGATGCAGCACGGTCCAGCGGAGATCGCGCACCGGATAATCCTTGGCGATGTCCTCGATAACATCGAGCAGATCGTGCACGGTCCGGTTCGGATTCCAGTGCAGCTGGATGGTGTAGCCTTTTGACGCGGCCCAACGCAAAAGTTCCGCCAGCCTGGCCTTGCCGTCGGGGGTAATGTCGCCGTCGGTCCAGTCGGCCCAGATCAGGATTTCGCCGGGGCCGTTGAAATGCAGCATGTCGTCGCCAAATCCCTGCGGCAACAGCTGGGTCAGGTTCTGCAGGTCGGCAAGCTCGCTGCCGGGTTTTGGCGCGCACAGGTGATAGGCGATCCGCAGCGTCAACTGCTTGTCGTGCCAGAGCTTGAACACCGCCTGGTAATTGGCCGGGTACACGCTGACCCCGCCGCCATCGACGATGCCGGTGATGCCGAGGCTGTTCATCTCGCGGAAGAATTTTTTGGAGCCGTCGACCTGCTGCTCCATGCTCGGCTTCGGCAGGTGGTCGAAAATCTTGCCGAGCGTGTTGCCGTTGCCGATCACCACGCCGCTCGGCTTGTTGTCGGCGTCGAGTTCGAGCTTGCCGCCGGGGGTGACGTCGGCGTCGGTATGGATGTTGAGCGCTTCCATCGCCTTCGGCGTCAGCAGCAGCCAGTCATAGAGATGCTGGATGTAGACCGGATTGTCGGGGGCTGCCTCCGCCACTTCGCGCGGGTTCGGACGCCGCTTCTCGGAAAATTGCTCCTCGGTCCAGCCGCCGGCGACCACGATCCAGGAGCCGGGCTTCTGTGCCTTGCCGGCCGCGCGGATTTTCTCCAGCGCCTCCTTGAGGCTCGGCACGCCGATCCAGTTCACCTCGGTGGCAAAAGTCTGCGCGGCGCGGATGCCGTGGATGTGGCCGTCGGTCAGCCCGGGAATCACGGTGCGGCCGCCGAGGTCGACCAGTTTGGCCTTGTCACCGGCGAGCTTTTTCATCGCGGCCGTGTTGCCGGTGGCGAGCACCTTGCCATGGCTGATCGCCAGCGCCTGTTGAATCGAAAAATCCTTGTCGACGGTGAGGATCTTGCCGTTGAACAGAACGGTGTCGGCGGTCTGCGCGGCGGCGAGGCTTGCGGGCAGGGCGAGGGCGAGGCTTACCATCGCCGCTAGCGCGGCGGCGCGGGCCGTTTTTGCCGTCTCTTGTCTTTTTGACCTCAGCATGTCGCCTCTCCGTTATTTGCCTCTTGTCTCTCAGCCGTCATTGCGAGCGCAGCGAAGCAATCCATGGTTCCGCAAAGCAAGTGTGGATTGCTTCGCTGCGCTCGCAATGACGGAGGGGTGACGCGCCAACGCGTCACCCCAGCATCTTCCGCAATTCCGCCTTCGCCACCTTCTCCAAGGTCGAGCGCGGCATTTCGTCGACGAACCTGATCTCGCGCGGCACCTTGAAATCGGCCAGCGCGCTGCGGCAGGCGGTCATGACGGTGTCGTGCAGGTCCGGCGGCGCGCGCTCGACGCCGGCCGCCGGGATAATGAACACCACCGGCACCTCGTCCAGCATCGGATGCTTCTTGGCTACCACCGCGGCCTCGCGCACGCCGGGCACGACCGCGATCACCTGTTCGATCTCGGAGGCCGCAACGTTCTCGCCGCCGACCTTCAGCATGTCCTTGGCGCGGTCGCCGAATTTGATGAAGCCATTCTCCAGCAGCGTGACGCGGTCGCCGGTGAGGAAAAAGCCGTGTTCGTCAAAACTGTCCGCCGTCGCCTTCTCGTTGTGCAGATATTCGGAAAACAGCGACAGCCCGGCGATGCCCTTGATCGAAAGATTGCCGGTGCCGCCGACCTCCGTCGGCGCGCCGTCGTCATCGGTGATGCGGATGGAATATTCGACAGCCGCGCGGCCGATCGACATCGGCGTGTTCGGCTGGTCGACCTCGCCGACGATGCCGTGGGTGATGGTCTCGGTCATGCCCCACCAGCCGATGATCTTGATGCCGAAGGCGGCAAACGGCGGCGGATCGTTCACCGCGGTGCCCCACAGCCGGAATTTGTGATGCTTGGGGATCTCGTGCTCCAGCAGCGCCTTCATGCAGAACGGGATGGTCGAGGTCCAGGTGCAACCATGCTCCAGTGCCACGCTCCAGAAACGGCTCGCCGAAAACCGTGGCTGGATCACGCAGGTGCCGCCGACCCACAGGCTCGCCAGCATCGAATAGGCCAGCGCATTGGTGTGGAACAGCGGCAGATAGGTCTGGTGCACGTCGCTCTCATGCAGGTCCTGATGCGCGGCGTTGACCTTGCCGCCCCACAGCGCGTTGGCGTGCGTCCACAGCACCGCCTTCGGCCGCGATGTGGTGCCCGAGGTGTATTGCACGCTGCAGGCGGCGTGCGGATCGGTCAAGCGGCGCGGCCGGTCGGCGCTGTCGCCGAACAGCGCCTCAAAGCTGTCGGAGCGTTGGGGAGTGTACGCGGGCGCCGCACCGGCGTCATGCGAGATCACCGCGATCCAGCGCAGATCCTTGCAATGTGCCGAGATCAACTCGGCATAGGAGGGTTGCGTGATCGCGGCGACCGCACCGCAATGGCCGGCAAAATACTCCATTTCCGCCGGCGCAGAGCGGGTATTGGTGGTGACCGCGATGGCGCCGAGTTCGACACAGGCAAACCACGCCAGCATCGCCTCGATGCAATTGTCGAGATGGATCAGCACGAATTCGCCCGGCGCGATGCCGCGCGCGGCAAGTCCCGCCGCCAGCGCGCCGACGCGGTCGTGGAATTCGCCGTAACGCCAGATCCGCACCGATGCATCGAACGGCGCCCATATCAGGAACGGATGATCACGGCGCGTCCGGGCGCGCATCTCGAGCAGCCACGGCACATCCATCCCGGCGAACGGCCCGACCACGCCCGGCGACTCCAGCATCAATTCCTCCCGTCAGCCTTGTTGGCTGCTTTTTGTCATTATCGAGTGTAGTTCTGCCATTGGAAGGGGCGGCGAGCAAATCTCAAGAAGTCGTCATCCTGAGGTGCGAGCCTCTTCGGCGAGCCTCGAAGGATGCTGGGAGGTGCTAACCGGCATCCTTCGAGACGCCGCGCACCGGACAGCGCAAGTGCGCTGCCGGGAGAGCGCGGCTCCTCAGGATGAGGTCAGTGGGTGCGTCAAGAACCGTCTTGATACGACGAAATCTCGATCAGGCTGCCGTCGGGATCCCGGCAATAGACCGAGCGCAGCATGCCGCGGGCGCCCTGTCGCGGCCCGGCTTCCTCGATCGCCACGCCACAGGCCTTCAAATGCGCAACCACCTCGTCCGGCGTGCTTGAGGTGAGAAAGCACAGATCGTCGCTGCCCGCGGTTTGGTGGTCGGCGGTGAACCATTCGATCTTGTCGGCATCGCGCGGCCGCACATTGATCTTCTGGTTGCCGAACATCAGCGAGGTCCGCGGCGTCTTGCCCCCTCCGGGATCGAACACCCGGATCTCCATGCCCAGCACCTTTTGGTACCATTGCGCCGAACGCGCCACATCGCTGACATTGATCACGATATGATCGATCGCGCTGATTTTGACTGACATGGATGATCCTTTTGGTCGCGGTGTGAGGGCTGCCTGCGCTACTGGCCGCGTCGGGCTTTGTTTGTTACAACGCGGCCTCCAGTCAATTCAACCATGAACCGGACCTCAGAATCCGGCCCAGGGAGACACTGCATGACCTCACGCCGCGCCGCGATTTTTCTGATCGCCATGGGTTTCTCGGCCGTTGCCTCGGCCTCCGGCGCCTCGGCGCTGGACTATCCGACCCGGCCGGTCCGCTTCGTGGTCGGATATCCGGCCGGCGGCGCCACCGACATCCTGGCGCGCTTGATCGGGCAAAGGCTGTCCGAGCGGCTGGGTCAGAATTTCGTGATCGAGAACAAGCCCGGCGCCGGCAACAACATCGGCACCGAATATGTGGCCAATGCCGAGCCTGATGGCTACACCGTGTTTTTGGTCAATCCGGCCAATTTCATCAATGCCACGCTCTACACCGATTTGCGCTTCAACTTCATCCGCGATATCGCAGCGGTCGCTTCCTTCACCCGGGTGCCGAACGTGATGACGGTCGCCCCCGGTGTGCCGGCCAAGACGGTTGCCGAATTCATCGCCTATGTGAAGGCCAATCCGGGCAAGGTGAATATGGCTTCCTCCGGCAATGGCACGTCGGTGCATCTGTCCGGCGAGATGTTCATGGCGATGACGGGCGCCAAAATGGAGCACATCCCCTACAAGGGCGCCGCCCCCGCCATCACCGACATGCTCGGCGACCGCGTCCAGGTGATCTTCGACAATATGCCGTCCATCGTGCAGCACATTCATTCCGGCGCCTTGCGCGCGCTGGCGGTGACGACGGCGACCCGCTCACCGGAATTGCCCGATGTGCCGGCGCTTGCCGAAACCGTTCCGGGCTATGAAGCGAGCGCGCTGTTCGGCATGGGCGCGCCGAAGAAAACGCCGCCCGAAATCATCGCGAAGCTGAACCAGGAGATCAACGCGGTGCTGGCGGAACCCGAGATGAAGAAACGCCTGACCGAACTCGGCGGCGAGCCGCTGATCTCTACGCCGGAGGCGTTTGGCGCGATGATCGCGGCCGAGACCGAAAAATGGGGGAAGGTGGTCACCTCCGCCGGGCTGAAGATCGATTGACCGCGATCGGTCGGCATCTCCGGCCGATCGATCCGGATTGACGGCGAGGCGCTGGCGCAGCATCCTGCGGTCAGCGCTCGGCTCTTGCATCGGGAGTGACGCATGCCGGAGGTTTCGGCGGGAAAAGTGGCCGACTACGCCGATGGCGACCGCAAGGTCGTCGATTGCGGCGAGTTCGAGGTCGGCGTCTTCAAGGTCGGCGGTGAGTTTTTTGCGTGGCACAATCGTTGTGCGCATCGCGCCGGACCGGTTTGCCAGGGCCGCATCATGCAGCGGGTGATCGAACCGGTCGCCGACGACCGGACCATCCGTGCGCAGGCCTATGATCCCGCCGAGACCAACATCGTCTGCCCGTGGCACGGCTACGAATTCAGCATCAAGACCGGATTTCACCAGGGCAGTGCGCGCATCCGGCTGCGCAAGGCCGAAATGACCATCAGGGATGGCGAAATCTATGTTCGGACCTGAAGGCGACCGCAAGAACGACCGCTACGGCTGGATCGACGCCGCCGCACCCGAATTGCTGCGGGCCTCGCGCGAACTGGTCGAAAACAATGAAGCCGGCCGCGTTTCCGACGAGGCGGTGGCGCAGATATTGACCGCGGCGATCCGCCTCTACGTCGCGAAATCCGACGGCGAGGAACGAACCTTTCCGCCGATCGCGGGCCAGCGCGACAGCGAGATGACGCCTACCGAATTGTTGTCGGCGGTCTCGGAAATGCTGCGGGCGCTGCATCTGGGCCCGATGGAGCTGGCGTTGTGGTACCGGCGCCGTCCGGACGAGGACACTTATTCAGCGGGTAACAGACCATGAATATTCAGGGCAAGTTCGATCCGCCATTTTCGGCGATCCAGGAGATCAGCGTTCACACCGACACCCGCGACATCCTCGCGCACGCCCGGCGCAACGCCATCCGGCGCGGGTTGCAGGACTGGTTCGTCTGCGACATCGATGCCCACCACGTGGAAACCGTGTCGTGGAAGGAGATCGTCACCTATATCGAGGACCCGGTGGTGCGCGACAACGCGATGCGGTTCCAGGCCGAGCGGCTCGGCGCGCCGCCCTACGGGCTGAACGGCGACCTCGGCTTGCGCTACCAGTCGGTCGGCGGGCGGATTCCGCACCAGGACGGCCAGCGCGAGATCGTGGAAGAGACCGACGTGCATCGCGACGTCACGTTGACACGCCGGGCGATGGATTCGCTCGGCATCGACAACATGGTGGTGTTCCCGACGCCGATGCTGTTTCTGGGCATGCACCCGCAGCCGGAAATGGAAGTGTGGCTCGGCAACGCCTATAATCGCTGGCTGATCGACCGCATCCTCTCGGGCGACGACCGGATCAAATCGCTGATCTATCTGCCGTTCAACACGCCCGCGGAGGCCGAGCGGACGGTTGAGCAACTCGGCGATAAGAAGGGCGTGATCGGCTTCTGCATCACCTCTACCCGCTACAAGCCGGTGCATCACAACGACTACATGCGGCTCTATGCGATGATCGAGGAGCGCGGCAAGCCGCTGGCGTTCCACGCCGGCTATCACTGGCAGGATCCCTCGCTTGCGACCGTCAACCGCTTCCTCGGCATGCACGCGCTCGGCTTCGTCTGGAGCAACATGGTCCACATGACGAACTGGGTTTTGAACGGGATTCCGGAGCGGTTTCCCAAGCTCAAATCGCTATGGGTGGAGAGCGGGCTCGCCTGGGTGCCGTTCCTGATGCAACGGCTCGACGACCAGTATTTGATGCGGCCATCGGAGGCGCCGCAACTCAAGCGCCTGCCGAGCGAGTACATGAACCACAACTGCTTCTATACGACGCAGCCGATGGAAACCACGCATCCGAAGGCGCTGGAAAACACCCTGGAGATGATCAGGGCCGAGACCCAATTGATGTTCGCGTCCGACTGGCCGCATTACGATTTCGACCTGCCGCAGGAAATCTGCGACCTGCCGTTCCTGAGCGAGCAGGCCAAGCGCAATATTCTGGGACTGAACGCGGCGAGGATTTTCAATCTCGACCCGACGCCGGTCAAGAAATTGACACCCGCGTGATCCTTGGAGCCGCGGCGCAATGCGCGCGGCCGAAACAAACCGATCAACTTCTCCGGCGCGAAGGTTGAAGCAGGCGCCGCCGGAACCATCTGTGATTTAAGTCGTTCCCATTGCCAAGGGGAATGCAGGCTTCGGGAGAAAACTCGTGCGAAATGCGAAGTTGGCCATGTTGGTTTTGCTGGCGGTCGGCGCCGCCACGACAGCCGGATCCGGTCCGGCCGCCGCGTATGATTATCCGTTTTGCGCTCAGGGCAGGGATGTCGGGATTCCCGGCGAATGCTCCTACCAGACCTATGCGCAGTGCCTGGCGTCCGCCTCGGGTCGCGGGCTCTCGTGCAACATCAATCCGCGCGCGGCGTATGCGCAGCAGCCGCCGGATTCGGACCCGGTCTATCAGGGTCATCACCGTCGCCATTATCGCGACTGAGGATCAGCGAAAGCGAGCCAGCCCTTCGGGCTTGACTCGCTTTGGTTTGCCGTTATACTAAACCATATGGTTAAGCATAGTGATCAGACGCTGGACCGCACCTTTGCCGCGCTGGCGGACCCGACGCGGCGCGCGCTGCTGGCTCGGCTCGGCCGGCAGGACGGCCTTTCCGTGAGCGAATTGGCGCAGCCGTTTGCGATGTCGCTGCCGGCGATCATGAAGCATCTCGACGTGCTGTCGGATGCCGGCCTGATCGCGCGCGCCAAGACCGGGCGCACGGTGGCGTGCCGCCTGACGGCAGCTCCAATGGCGCAGGCGATGGACTGGCTCAATCGCTACCAGCGCTTCTGGTCCGATAATCTCGACCGCCTTGCCGCTTTCGTGGAGGAAGACAGATGGCCGTCACATCAAACACCGCCGGTCACGTCAGGCAGCCGAGCCTCACCCTCAAGCGCCGTCTCAACGCGAGCCCTGCGAAGGTCTACGCGGCGTGGACCAGCCCGCAAAAAATAGCCCGCTGGTTCGGGCCGGCGCAGGTCAAGGCCGGCACCGAGCAGGCCGTCATCGACCCGTGCGTCGGAGGCCGGTATCGCATCAGTTTCGACATGGAAAATGGCGAACATTGCGAAATCGGCGGCGTCTATCGCGAGGTGGTGCCGGACCGGCTGCTGGTGTTCAGCTGGGCCTGGCATACGACCCCGGAACGCGAATCGCAGGTCACGGTGTCGCTGCAGCCCGACGGCGACGGCACGCTGCTGACGCTGCATCACGAGGCGTTTTTCGATCAAGCCGCGCGCGACGGCCACGAGCGCGGCTGGAACGGCGCGCTCGACAAGCTGAAAAAATTCGTCGGCTGAGGCAGCCGCAACACAGCGCCACCGGCGCGGCGGCAGGCCTTGCCGCCCGTTGTTAGGGCTGATCCAGACCAGGTGGGCTTGCCTGCCGCATTGGCGTGGAGCAGTTCGGCGAATTGCGGTACCCTGAGCCGCGTGTTCAATCGGACCGATATCAGGGAATATGATGGCATTTGAAGACCGGTACGGCTTGCCGCTTTCGACCGCGAGTGAGGCGGCGGCCGTAGCGTATCGCGGCGGCATCGACCTGATGCTGTCGGCGTGGCCCGGCGCGGCTCTGGCTCTCGACCGCGCGATCGAAGCCGACGGCGATTTCGCGCTGGCGCAAGCGGCGCGCTCGCGCCAGCATCTGATCTATGCCGAGATGGAATTGGCCCGGGAAAAGGCGGCGACCGCGCGAAAACTGGTCGCGCGGAACGGCAGCGAGCGCGAGCGGAGCCATGTCGAGATATTGGCGCTCACCACCGAAGGCCAGCCGGTCAAGGCGCTGAACCTGACGCTGTCGCATCTGCAAAACTGGCCGCGCGATGCCGTGATCCTGTCGCTGCCGCTCGGCGCCTTCGGCCTCTACGCCTTTTCCGGGATGGCAGACCACGACCAGGCCCGCGTCGATCTCTGCGAACGCTACAAGCAGCACTATGGCGACGATTGGTGGTTCCTCACCTATCTCGGCTGGTCGCACACCGAAAACGGCAGCGTGGATGTTGGACGCCGCTATACCCAGCGCGCCTTCGACATCCGGCGCGAGAACGCCAATGCCGTGCACGCGCTGGCGCATGCGATGTACGAAGACGGCTCGACGCGGGATGCCGAGGAGCTGATCGCGGGCTGGCTGCCGACCTATGACCGCTCCGGCCTGCTGCACGGCCATGTCGCCTGGCATCAGGCATTGCTGGCTCTGGAAAACGGCGAAGCCGGGCGGGCCGCCGCGATCTACGAGACAATCATCCAGCCGAAACTCAATCCGGCGCCGCCGATCAATGTCATGACCGATAGCGTCTCGCTGTTGTGGCGGCTGCAGGCCTCCGGCCATCCGGTCGCCACTGAAGCCTGGCGCGATCTCGGCGAGCATGCCGGGCGCTGGTTTCTCAAGGCCGGCAATTCATTCGTCGACATCCACATGGCGCTGCTCGCGGCGATGGCGGAAGATTTTGGTGCGCTGGAGGCGCGCCTCGCCGATCTCGAGGCGCGGCGCGAGCAGGGCAGGCTTCCGGCGGGCCCGGTGGTGCCGGCGATCTGCCGCGCCGCGCGCGCCTATGCCGAGCAGGATTTTGGCCAATGCGCCGAAGCCCTGGCGCCGGTGGCTTCCGAGGTGGTGCGGATCGGCGGCAGCCACGCGCAGCGCGAGATGATCGAGGACATGCTGCTGATCGCACTGATGAAGAGCGGCGAGGCCGCCCCCGCCCGCGACCTGCTCGATCGCCGCCTGCATCGCCGGCCCTCGATGCGCGACCAGCGCTGGCGGGCGGCGGTGAGTGAGCCCGCCGGTCAATGATGACGGCGAAGTTCAGCCGGCGCGAGGCGTTGCGGCGGACCGCGGCAGTCGCGGCCGCGAGCCTATGGCCGGGCGCGCGCTTCGCCGGCGCCGCGATGCCGCTGCGCGCGCTGTCCCGCAGCGGTGAGATCGACGCCATCCTGCAGGCGGGAGTCGATACGGGCGAGGCGCCCGGCGTCGTGGCCATGGTCGCGACCGAAGGCTCCGTGGTCTATCAGGGCGCGTTCGGCGCGCGCGCCATGGGCGCCGCGGCGAAAATGTCTGAAGACACCGTGTTTCGCATCGCTTCGATGATCAAATTGTTGACTTCGGTCGCGGCGATGCAACTGGTCGAGCGCGGCAAGCTCAGCCTGCATGAGCCCGCCGCAAGGATCGATCCCACGCTCGGCTCGCCGCAGGTTCTCATCGGTTTCGACGCCAAGGGCGTCCCGCAGCTGCGGCCGGCGCGAAGAGAAATCACGCTGCATGATCTTTTGACCCACACCTCCGGCTTCACCTATCCGCTGTGGGACCAAAACATGCATCGTTACCTCCAAGCCGCGCGCAGCCATGCGGGGTTGCCGCACACGCCGCTGATGTTCGATCCGCAGACGAAGTGGGCCTATGGCGGCAGCCTCGACCGGGTCGGCCGGCTGATCGAAATCGCCGGCGGCAAGCCGCTCGATCTATATTTCCGCGAGCACATCACGGCTCCGCTCGGCATGAGCGACACCGGCTTCTCGACCACGGCGGCGCAGCGCGTCCGCGAGGCAGGCCTGCATGTCCGCCAGGCCGATGGCACGCTGGTGGCGAAACCGCCCGAGAAGCCAACGGTGCGAAAGGTGTTTTCGGGCGGCGGCGGCATCTATTCCACCGCGCCGGATTACCTGACGCTGCTGCAGGCGCTGCTCAACGGCGGAAATTCTGCCGGCAACAGCATCCTGCGGCCCGAGACGGTCGCGGCGATGTCGACAAACCAGATCGGTGACCTCGAGGCGGGAATCCTGAAGACCACGAATCCGAACCTGTCGAACGACGTCGATTTCTTCCCGGGAAACCGGCTGCGCTGGGGATATGGGCACATGATCAACCTCGATCCCGTGCCGGACGGCCGCAGAGCGGGCAGCCTGACCTGGGCCGGCCTCTTCAACACCTATTACTGGATCGACCCGGCCGCGCACCTTGCCGGCGTGATCATGATGCAGATATTGCCGTTCGCGGACACCAAGGCGCTCGACCTCTATCGCAAGTTCGAGCGCGGGGTTTATCGGGCCATGCAACCGGCCTGAAGGCGGCGGCCTGCAGCTCAGGCAGCGGCCCCGGCCTGCTCACCCGCAATGGCGCGATCAATGGCGTCGATCACGGCCTGGGTCTCGACGAATTTGAGCCGCGCCCGTTCGGCCTTGTCGCGATCGAACGGCGCCGCCAGCGTCTTGGCGAACGCGTCGCGGTCCTCGGCCATGCGCTCGCGCGCCTTTTTCAACGTCTCAAGTCGCTCGGTCATGGGGTTTTGCTTTCCTGATTTGAGGCGGCAGAATACCCCTGACTCGTCCATTGCCGGGATTTTTCTTCGCGGCGAATGATAAATTAGACTCAATACCAACCAAGGTTAGACTGGACGGAGAGAACAGCCATATAGGCCTGGACTCGCCGAAGCGAATTCGTAGGAGGCACTCGTCCCGCGTATCTATCGTCCGTTCATTCCCTTGATGCCGGATATGCGGCGGCTGCCTCGGTCTATCGGCTTCGTTCACACGAACGCGTTTCGGCGGACAAAGCAGCGCTGCGAAGGAGCTTCACCGCGCCGGCTCTCCTGCCGCGCGCGCGACATTCGCCGCATGGCCAAGCCGATACGCCGGTCGCTGCTGGATGCGCGCCAGATAGGGATGCGCGTTGTCGCAGATGCCGACGCCGTAGGCGATCGCCCAGTCGAGGCAGGTGGCGAGCAGGATGTCGGCGCTGGTGAAGCGGTCACCCATCAGGTAGGTGCGGCCGTCGGCGAGTGCGACCTCGACATGACGGAGCTGCTGGCGGAAATATTCGCCCGCCTTGGCGACGACGTCGGGGGCGACGCCGTAGATGTGGCCGAGCGCATCGGCGCCGTGGCGGCGCATCACATAGAGGCTGGTGGAATCCAGTTCGGCTACGATGAAGAACGACCATTCGAGCCAGGCCGCAAAGTCACGCTGCGGCTCCGGGATCAGCGATTTTTCCCCTGTCGAATAGGTGCGCGAGAGATAGGCGACAATCGCCGCGCTCTCGCCGATGCGGAAATCGCCGTCCTGCAATAGCGGAATTTTTTGACGGGGATTGAGCGCGGTGTATTCGGCGGTATTGGTCTCGCCGGTGCGCGGGCCGATCGGGCGCGTTTCGTAAGCAAGCTCCAGTTCATGCATCGCCCAGTGCGCGCGCACAGTGCGGCTGGTGCCGACGCCCCACAGGGTGAGGTTGGGTGTGGCCATGCTACCATTTCTCCACGGCGGGGCGCAGATCAAGCTCATGGCTCCAGCCGTCCCTGGTCTGCCGATGCACGAACCAGTAGGCATCGGCGATGGAACCGGTCTTGGTCAGGCTGTCAGGCGGGATTTTGCTGGCGTCGATGCCGCTTGCGGCCTTCATCCGCGCATGGATCGCGGCGCTGTCGACGCCGGCATCGATCACGAGATGCGCGACATGGATGTTCTTCGGACCCAGTTCGCGCGCCATCGCCTGGGCCACCGCGCGCAGGCCGAACTTCGCCGATGAAAACGCCGCAAAGCCGCTGCTGCCGCGCATGCTGGCGGTGGCGCCGGTGAACAGCAGGGTGCCGTGGCCGCGCTTTGTCATGTAACGGGCGGCCTCGCGGCCGACCAGGAAGCCGGCGAAGCAGGCCAGTTCCCAGGATTTCAGAAATAGTTTGGCGTCGGTCTCCAACAGAGGCTTTTTGACGTTGGATCCGGCGTTGAACAGGCAGACCTCGATCGGGCCGATATTGTCCTCGACACGGGCAAACAGGGCCTGCACCTCGCTCTCCTGGCGCGCATCGACGCCGAAGGCATGGACCTCGCAGCCTTCGGCCTTGAGCTCAGCGATCAGGCCATCGGATTTGGCGGCGTCGCGCCGGGCGATGCAGACCTTGTAGCCGCCCAATGCAAAGCGCCGGGCCACCGCGGCGCCGATCGCGTCTCCGGCGCCGACCAGCAATGCCACTTGATTGCGAAGCTCCACCTGAGTTCTCCTCCTGTTGCGGACTCTTTCAGGAAGCGGCGCGCACCGTCTTGTCGGCAATCATCTGTTCGATGGCGCTGTCGTCATAGCCGAGCCCGCGGAGCACCTCCCGGGAATGTTCGCCCACTCTGGGGGCGGGGCCGATCACCGCTTCATTGCGCTCAAATCTTGCGGCCGGCTTCGGCTGCCGCACCCGCCCGACCGTCGGCTGGTCGAACTCGGCGATCAGACCGCGGGCGATCACCTGCTCGTTGTCGATGACCTCGCTGCGGCGCAGGATGGGCGCGCACGGCACATCATTGGCGTCGAGGCGCGCCAGCCATTCGGCCGTGGTGTCCTGCGCGATATATTCGGCCATCTTGTGAATGCGCGCGGTGGCGTTGACCGAGCGCGCGGCAGGCGTTGCAAACCTCGCGTCCTTGATCAATTCGGAATCGCCCGAAGCCCTGCAGAAGCCCTGCCATTCGGAATCCGACAGCGTTCCGGCCGTGATGTAGCCGTCACTGGTCTTGAACACCAGATCGGGCCGGTCCTTGGGATCGGCAGCACTTTCCTCCGCGCCGACCACCGTGTACTGCATCATGCCTTCCGGCCACAGATAGGAGATCATGACATCGAGCATCGCGACCCTGATGTGATCGCCCTGTCCGGTCTTTTCGCGGGCGTAGAGCGCCGACGACACCGCCTGTGCGGTGAACACCGAGGTGGTCTTGTCGGCGACGATGGTGCGGATCATCTGCGGGCGGTTGGTGACCGGTTGCGACTGGATATCGCAAAAACCGGAAAGACCCTGGATGATCGGATCGTAGACCCGCTTCTTGGCATAGGGCCCGGTCTCGCCGACGCCGCTGATCGAGACGTAGATCAGGCGCGGAAAGCGGGCGCGAAGCTCGTCGGCTCCAAGCCCGAGCCGCTCCATGGCGCCGGGCCGGAAATTCTGTACCAGCACATCCGCCTGCGCCACCAGCTTTGCGAGCACCTCGCGGCCGGCATCGCTCTTCACGTCGATCGACAGCGAACGCTTGCCGCGGTTGGAGGAGATGAAAAGAGCGGAGAATTCGCCGGCCTTGTCGATGGTCGCGCGGCTGCGGCGCGCGCTGTCGCCGCCGATCGGCTCGATCTTGAGCACCTCGGCGCCCTGGTCGGCCAGAAACATGGTCGCAAACGGACCCGACACAACAGCGGTGAAATCCAGCACCTTTACGCCCGCGAGCGGACCCGACATGACAGTCTCCCTGAATGGATTTTGACAATTGAGCAGGAGCGTAACATTCAGTTGTGGTCCCGTGCATCTTACATGATTTACATCATATAAAGCAATCTGAAGGCAGGTCCGCTGCGGGCGTGCTACGAAATCGCAACGATCTCGAGTTCCTGACCGGATATGCCTGCTACATCCCCAACGGCTTTGCCGATCAGAAGTCCTGCCACCGGGGATACGAAGGAAATCGAGCCGGCCTTTGGGTCCGCCTCGTCCTCTCCCACGATACGGTATTTCTGCACGCGCCCATCTTCGCGCCTGAAGGTCACCGTGCTGCCGAAGGCGACAGTGTCGGTTGACGTGGGATTGGCGATGACCTGAGCCGTCCGAACTCTTGCGCCGAAGTATCGCAGATCACGCAAGGAGGCTGCGGCCTGCCGCCGTCGTTCATTGACGTCTTCGATCTTTTGCGCCGTCTCGTACGCCTCGCGAGCCCCGTCGAGTTGAAATTCAAGAGCCTTCAACCCGGCTTCCGTAACAAGGTTCGGATGAGGTGAAACCGGGCGGTCGGGGAGCAGGGCTTCCGACGCAGTTTCGGCACTGTCTTCCTTGGTGAAGGCAACGCTCAATTCAAACTCCCTTCAAGTGAGATATGCCGAGCGCTTCGTTAGCGCCACCCCAGGGCGGGCGCGACGTGGGTCAGGATCGCTTCGATCACATGCGCGTTGTAGGCAACGCCCAATTGGTTGGGGACGGTCAGCAGCAGCGTGTCGGCCTCGGCAATCGCCTCGTCTTTCCTGAGCTGCTCGATCAGTACATCCGGCTCGGCAGCATAGCTGCGGCCGAAGATCGCGCGAGTCCTTTCGTCGATGAATCCGATCTGGTCATCATCCTCGCGCCCGCCCCCGAAATAGGCGCGATCGCGATCATCCATCAGCGCGAAGATACTGCGGCTGACCGAGACCCGCGGCTCGCGAGCATGGCCAGCTTCCTTCCAGGCGGCGCGATAGGCCCGGATCTGGGCCGCCTGCTGCACATGGAAAGCCTCGCCGGTTTCGTCGTTTTTCAGTGTCGAGCTCTGCAGGTTCATCCCGAGTTTTGCCGCCCAGATCGCCGTGGCGTTGGAGCCGGCGCCCCACCAGATGCGCTCGCGCAGGCCTTCGGAATAGGGTTCCAAACGCAATAGCCCGGGCGGATTTGGAAACATCGGTCGTGGATTCGGCTTGGCAAAACCCTCGCCGCGCAACAGGTCGTAGAAGACCTCCGCATGGCGCCGCCCCATGTCGGCGTCGTTTTGCCCCTCGGCCGGCTGATAACCGAAATATCGCCATCCCTCGATCACCTGCTCGGGCGATCCCCTGCTGATGCCCAGCTGTAGACGCCCGCCGGCGATGAGATCGGCGGCGCCGGCGTCCTCGGCCATGTAGAACGGGTTCTCGTAACGCATGTCGATCACCGCGGTCCCGATCTCGATGCGGCTGGTCTTGGCGCCGACGGCCGCCAGCAGCGGGAAAGGCGAGGCAAGCTGGCGGGCGAAGTGATGGACCCGAAAATAGGCCCCGTCCGCGCCCAATTCCTCGGCGGCAACGGCGAGCTCGATGGATTGCAGGAGCGTGTCCGCCGCCGAGCGGGTCTGCGATTGCGACGAGGGCGTCCAGTGTCCGAACGAGAGGAAGCCGATTTTTTTCATCCCGGCAATCTATGGTCGTCCAGGCCTGTTTGCGACCTTCATCCATTTGCATTTGGTCTAAAAATACCAACGCTTGACCTATCGACGCGCGCGTCAACCCTCCTTCATCAGCCTTTCGACCAGCTTTTCCGCGAAAGCGTCGCTCGCCGGCGTGCCGAACAGCGCGCGCATATAGAGCGGTGCCAGCAAATGATCCATCACATCGGCAAGGGCAGGCGGCTTTTCGCCGCGCCGTCGCGCGCGTTCCAGCATCGTCTCGATCTGGCCGAGACGGCTTTGCATCGCTGCGGGCCGCATCTTGCTTTGCTGATCGCCGGGCATAGCCGTCGCGACCAGCGCCTGGAAGAACGATGAACCGGCGGGATCTCTGAGGCCCGCCGCGATCTTGCGCGCCCATTTGCGTAAATCGCCGGCGAGCGAGCCGGTATCCGGCAGGGGATGCTCGCGCATCAATTGTTCGGTTGCGACCTCCATGATCAGGACACGCACGTCGCCCCACCGCCGGTAGAGGCTGGTCGCGGCGACGCCGGCGTGATCGGCGATGTCGGTCATGCTGACCGAGGCATGGCCGCGCTCCGCGACGAGGGCGGCAACCGCTTCAAAAACCGCCTCTTTTGTTCTCGCGGTACGCCCGCCGGGTCGCGATTTGACGGCCATGACACGTCCTTGTGATCAAGCATTAATGCAAAAAAAGTTGCATTAAGAAATATCATGCCTTAGGTGTTCGGGCAATTGCAAAGAGAGGATTTCCCCCAATGGATCGTAGAACGCTTCTCGCTCTTGCTCCGCTTGTCACCCTGTTTGCCGACGAAGCGCTCGCCGAGAACACCGAGCCGGCGGCGCCGGCCGCAGCGGGCGCCTCGCCGCTTGCGAAGTCGCCGCTGTTCGCCGACGACGCGCAGTTCTGGTTCGAGACCCAGCGCGCCTTTGGCGCCGCCGAATATGGCGGCTCGCTGTTCGGCGAAGTTCTGGCCGCAGCCTCGCGCATCGCGCCTGGCGATTACGACAGCTGGTACAACGCCTGGAACGACAGCGCCGACCGGCTTGCGAAGGAGGCGGCCGATCAACTGTCGCGCAAGCATCGCGTCAGCGCCCGCGATACTTTCTTGCGCGCGACCTCCTACTACCAGTGCTCGGAGTTTTTCCTCCATGGCAATCCCGCCGATCCCCGGATCGCGCGCGCCTATCGGCTATCGGTGGATTGCTACAAGCATTGCGCCAAGCTGCACGATCCCCTGATCGAGCCGGTCGAGATTCCCTACGAGAAGACCACGCTGCCGGGCTACTTCCACCACGCGGAGAAAGCGGACGGGCCGCGGCCGACGTTGATCATGCATACCGGCTTCGATGGCAGCGCCGAGGAGATGCATGTCTCCGGCGCGCGTGCCGCCATCGAGCGCGGCTATAACGTGCTTGCGTTCGACGGGCCCGGCCAATACGGACCGCTGCATCGCGACGGCCTGGTGTTCCGTCCCGATTGGGAGAAGGTGGTGACGCCGGTCGTCGATTTCGCGCTTCAATTGCCCAATGTCGATCCAAAGCGGATTGCACTGATGGGCATCAGCATGGGCGGCGTGCTGGCACCGCGCGCGGCCGCCTTCGACAAGCGCCTTGCCGCGCTGATCGCCAATGACGGCATCTACGATTTCGCCGCAGCTTTCAGGAGTTCGATCCCCGCGGACAAGTGGGACCTCTTCGTGACGGCGCTCAACGCCGAGCAGGCGCCGCGGATCGACGCGTTGCTCGAGGGGCAGATGAAAGCCTCGCCGACGGCGCGCTGGTCGTATCAGCACGGCATGTGGGCGACGGGCGCGAAGTCGCCCCGCGCCTTCGTCGCAAAGATGCTCGACTACAACCTGAAAGGCGGCATTGCCGAGCAGATCGCTTGCCCGACGCTGGTCTGCGACGCCGAGAACGATCTGTTCCTCAAGGGCCAACCGCAGGAATTGTTCGACCATCTGACCTGCCGCAAGACCATGATCCGCTTCACCACTGCGGAGGGGGCGGGCGCGCATTGCCAGGTCGGCGCCAGCCGGCTCGCCTTCGCGCGGATCTTCGATTGGCTGGACGAAACGCTCACTTGATCCGGGGCGCGGGGCAGATGCTGGCTGTTTGCCGGCCGGCGTCTCACATTTCAGGTGAAAAGCCAGGTGATTGAAATCACTGGCGCACCCGACACGATTCGAACGTGTGACCTTTGCCTTCGGAGGGCAACGCTCTATCCAGCTGAGCTACGGGTGCGTTGAGCGTTCATTTAGCCGATTGCCTTGCTGTGGGCAATGTCTCCGGAGATAACGCTCCGGGCCGGACTCAAGGCAAATGACGCCCCCATGACCTCCAATATCGAACCATTGGCCCGTGAAATTGCCGAGCGCATCTGCCGCCGTGGCGGCATGGCGGAGGCCGATATTCCGCCCTGGGTCGAGCTGCATTGGCCATGCGCGGCGGCGATGCTGGAGGCGGGCGTCATGGACGAGGGCGGGGAGTGGGTCGAGGACCGGGATGTCCGGCTGGGAATGGAGGCCTATCGGGAGCGGCTGTTGCGATCCAGATAGCGGGGGGTCTTGGCTGCGCGCGCGCCACCAGCGCCGGGCGATTGTCCCGCTTGATGCATTCTGTAGACTGCCGTTTCCGGAAAACGGCGCCGCGCGCCCGAGGAGAAAACTTCATGCGTCCGCTCGAATTCGGATGGTACCTGCCCACGCATGGCGACACCACGGCCTACGGCGTGCCCGAGGCCCAGGTGGCGGGATCGCCCGAATTGTGTGACCGCGTGGTCGAGGCCGCGGAGCAGGCGGGTTTTAAGTATCTCCTGATCCCGGTGGGTTCGACCTGCTGGGAGGCGTGGATCGCGGGCGCGTTCATGGCGGCGCGGTCGTCCAGCATCAAACCGCTGATCGCAGCTCGCCCCGGCTATATCAATCCGGTGCTGCTGGCGAAGATGATCTCGACCTTCGACCAGATGTCCGGCGGCCGCATCTGCGTCAACCTGATCGCGGGCCAGAACGAGAGCGAGGTCGTGGCCGAGGGCGTGCGCTACGCCAAGGAAGAACGCTACGCGCTGATGGAGGAGGAGGTCTCGATCCTCAAAGCGCTGTGGACAGCGCGCGGGCCGCTCAATTTCGAGGGAAAATTCCACAGCATCTCGGGCGCCCATATCCGGCCGCGGCCGCTGCAGCAGCCGTTCCCGAAATTCTATCTCGGCGGCGGCTCGCGGCCCGCCTGGGAAGTGTCGGCCAAACATTCCGACGTGCATCTGTTCTGGGGCGACCTGCCGGAACGGATCGCGCAAAACATCGCCGAGATCAGGGAAATGGCGAAGGCGCACGGCCGCGAAAGCGCGATCGGCTTCGGCATGCGGCTGCAGGTGATCTGCCGCGAGGACGAGCGCGACGCCTGGGAAGCCGCCGATATCCTGGTGCGCGACGCCAGCGAGCGGCAGAAGCAGGAGATCAAGACGCTCTACAATAATTCGGAGGCCAACCGGCGTGTGCAGCAGCTTGCCCGCGAGCACGGCGACCTGTTGTTGCCGCATCTGTGGACCGGCATCACCAAGGTCCGGCCAGGCGCCGGCATCGCGGTGGTCGGCAACCCCGCGCAATGCGTGGAAACGCTGCAGCAATTCATCGACGCCGGCTGCCATTCGTTTTGCCTGTCCGGCTATCTGCATGACGAGGAGGCCGAACGCTTCGGGCGGCTGGTGCGCCCGATCCTCGCCGCGAACAATCGCGGCAGGCTCGCGGCGTAAGGCCGCTCTCGCCGTTGCGCGTCAGCCCTCGACTACCGGTGGCGTAAACAATTCATGCGGCAAATCGAGGCCACGCAGTTGATGCAGCCCGAGCGACCGCAAATTTCCACCATGGGCGCGCGCGAAATCGTCGCTGACGATCAGCGGCAGATCGAGCGATTTGGCGATGGCCTCGATACGGCTGACCAGATTGACCGCCGGTCCGATGACCGTGAAGTCGAGGCGGTCGGCCGCTCCGACGTTGCCATAGATGACCGTGCCGTAATGGAGCGCGATGACGATTTCGAGCGGCGGTTCGCCTGCGAGCGACGCTCGCGCGCGCAACACGCCGAGCGCCGTCAGCGCCTCTTGCGCCGCCGCGAGCGCATTGATGGCGGTGCTGACGGCCTCGTCCGGATCGTTCACCGGAAAGATCGCAAGCAATCCGTCGCCGATAAATTTCAGGATCTCGCCGCCGCGCCCCGCGATGGCCTTCGCCTGCAGGTCGAACAGATCGTTGAGAATGCCGATGACGCGCTCGGCTGGGAGTTGATCGGACATCTGTGTGAAGCGGCGCAAATCCGACGACCAAAGCACAGCCGCGATCGCTTCGCCGCTGCCGCGCCGGATTTGACCGGCCAGCACCTTGCGTCCGGTGTTCGGTCCAAGATAGGCCTTGAGCACGTTTTCCGCGATCTGCTTCTGGCTGTTCATGTCGGCGACGATCGACAGCCGCTCCGACACCGCCGTAAGGTCGGCGATCTCGCGCTCGGAAAACCCGGCCGGCCGGTCCGTGACATAGGCCGCCATATAGGCCCGAGGCCCAAAGGCGCCCCCGACCGGAAGCGCAAAATAATCGGTCGCGCCGCGCGCCTTCAGGTCGTGCAGGACGGAAAAGTCCAGCCGTGCATCCGGCCCTTCCAATCGCCGCCGCAGGATTTCGCCGTTCCGCACCCGCACCACCGGATTTTGCGCGGGTGGAATAAGATCGGCTACCTCATGCGTGATCATGATCTCCTGGGTCTGCGCGCTGGTGCGCCACCAGACATAGACGGCGCCCAGAAATTGAGGATGCAGCGTGCCGCCACGCAGGCTGACCCGCAGCACGGGCATGCCCGCTGCCACGAGCCGCCACGACAATTCGTCGATCGTTCGTGCGAAAGAACCGATCTGCCGGGCCCCGCCGGTGAGCCATTCGATGATCGACCCGATGGTGTCATGGCCGGGCCGCTCCGCGACCGCGCGCTCGACCACTTCCGTGACGATGACATTGCGGCCTTCCACGATAAGTGAGGAAGATGCGGCTTCGCCCAAACGCTCGCTCCCTGGGAATCCACGCGGCCTGGACTTGCGGCAAGCCAACCGTGGGCGTATGTCGGGGCGCGCGCACGCCGGCCCTCAACCATCCCTTACGCTTCCCTTATATCGCCAACAAGGCGGTCAGGCGAAGTCGCCGCAAACGCTGTCGCGGGAACGTGCAGGAAACCTCGGACAGAAGTCAGGCCACCGCCGCCTTCATTTCCGCCTTTGCGCCGAACAGCTTTCGCACCTCGGCGCCGGGCTTCGCCGCCGAGAACAGAAAGCCCTGCATTTCGGTGCAGCCCAGCGTTCGCAGCATTCCCTTCTGCGCCAGCGTTTCGACGCCTTCGGCCGTTGTCGTCATGTTGCGGGCGGTGGCGATGTTCACCACCGCCTGCACGATCGCGGACGAGCCGTCGGCTTCCGCGACGTCGCTGATGAAGCAGCGGTCGATCTTGATCTTGTCGAACGGAAAACGCTTCAGGTAGCTCAGCGAGGAATAGCCGGTGCCGAAATCGTCGAGCGCGATGCGGACGCCGACGGCGCGCAGCTGATGCAGGATGGCGAGCGCGGCCTCGTCGTCGCGGATCAGCACCGCTTCGGTGATTTCGATCTCCAGCCGGTTGGCGGGCAGGCCGGAGTTTGCCAGCGCGCTCGCGATCTTCAGCGCCAGCGTCGGGCATTTCAGCTGCACCGGCGAGACGTTGACCGCGAGCCGGACATGGGCGGGCCAGGTCGCGGCCTCGGCGCAGGCGGTTCTCAGCACCCATTCGCCGAGTTCGACGATCAGGCCGGTGTCTTCCGCTACGGGTATGAATTCGGCCGGCGAGACCATGCCGCGTTCGGGATGGCGCCAGCGCAACAGCGCCTCGCAGCCGGTGACCTCGTCGCGCGCGAGATCGACCAGCGGCTGGTAGTGGATCTCGAAGCCGCCGTCGAGCAGCGCCTGGCGCAGATCGCGCTCCATGGTGAGCCTCGCCTTGGCGCGGGCATCCATGTCGGGCTCGAAGAAGCGGTAGGTCCGCCGCCCGCTGGCCTTGGCGCCGTACATCGCCAGGTCCGCGTTCTTGATCAGCTGGTCCAGGTCGGTGCCGTCCTGCGGCGCCAACGCAACGCCGATGCTGGCATCGGTGGAGAGCTGATGACCGAGACATTCATGGGGTTGCCGGATCGCTTCCTGAATCCGGGTCACGAATTCGACGACGTCGTCGACATCGCCGACGTCGGTCTGGATCACCGCGAATTCGTCGCCGCCGAGTCGCGCGACCATGTCGGTGTCGCGGACGCAGCTCCTGAGGCGGCAGGCCACCGCCTTCAACAGCTCGTCGCCGACATGATGTCCGAGCGAGTCGTTGATGCCCTTGAATTCGTCGACGTCGATATAGAGCAATGCGAACTGCCTGCCGCGACCGGTCGTCTTCAGCTCGCGCTCGATCCGTTCGCGGAACAGCACCCGGTTCGGCAGGTCGGTCAGCGCGTCGTAATGCGCCAGATGCGCGATCTTCTCGTCGGCGCGGCGCCGCTCGGTGACGTCCTCGACCACGTTGATGATGTAGCGCGGCGCGCCGTCCTGATCGCGGATCCCGATGCGTTTCGAGGTGATGATCAGGCTGCCGGAGACCGTGCTTTCCCAGCGGTGCTCGTCCAGCAGCAGCACGTCGGTGGACTGCAGCGACCTGTCGTCATCCGCGGTGATCTGCCCGGCGAGCGGCTTTTCGAACAAATCGGCCGCGGTCTTGCCGATGATCTGTTCATGCGACAGCCCGAACTGGGTCTCGGCCACCCGGTTGACCAGCAAATAGCGGCGGTCGCGCGCGTCCTTGACCGTGATCTGCGAGGGGATGTGGTCGATGATCTGGCGCAGGAATGCATAGTTGCGGTCGCGCTCCGCTTCGAGGTTTCGACGCTCGGTGATATCCTCGATCGTCGCGACCCAGCCGCCCTGCGCCAGGGGCTTGTTGACGATCAGCACCGTCCGCCCGTCGGCGGCTTTCAGGTCACGGACGGTGACCTTGCCTTGCGCGACGTTTTTCCGGATGGTCGAGCAGAATTCGTCGACATCGCCGTCGAAGGACCCGGTATCCTTGCGATGCTGGATCAGGTCGCGAAAGTGGCAGCCGGGTTTCACCACTTCCGTCGACAGCTTGTACATGTCGAGGTAACGCTGGTTGCAGATGACGATGCGGGCGGAAGCGTCATACAGCACCAGGCCCTGCGTCATGTTGTTGAGCGCGGTGTCGAGCCGGTGCTTTTCCGATTCCAGCCGCGTTTGCGATTCCCGGTTCTGCCGGGTCAGCTGCCGCACGATCAGGAGCAGGATGACGGCGATCACCAGTGCGGACAGAACGGCGGCGACCACCAGAAACCTGGTTTGCGCGCGCCAGTCGGCGAGTGCGGCCGAGACGGTTGTGGTCGCGACCACCACGATTGGGAAATGGCTCAGCTCTGCCGCCGAACCGAGCCGCTCCTGCTGGTCGACCGGACTGTGCACGCGCAGGGTCTGCTGGCCGCCGTTGGCCAGCACCTTCGCGATCAATGGCGCGGACTTGAATTTTTGCCCGATCATCGAATCGGCGTAAGGGTGACGCGCCAGCATCGTTCCGTCGCGGTGGAACATGGAGATCGCGGCGTCTTTTCCGAGCGCCACCGATGAAAAGAAGCTCTCGAATTTCGACGGTGCAATCGCTCGCGAAACGACGCCCAGGAATTGGCCGTCCGGCCCGGTCACCTTGCGGGCGACCACCGTTCTCAAGCCACCGGAAAAGCGGCTGCGAACCAGTTCGATCTGTTGCCGCTCGGGGCTCGACGTCAGGCCCTTGAAATAGTCGCGATCGGCAATGTTGACGGCCGGAACGACAGGCACTTCCGATGAACTGATCAGGGTTCCCCCGGCGTCATAAATGTTGATGCCGGCGATTTCCGAAGGTCCGCTGACCTTGGCCTTCAGGAACAGGTGCGTCTCCGGCGTGGACATCTGGCGCCTGAACTCGTCGGCAGACGTCACGCCCGCCAGACGTGTCCGCGCGATAATGTCGTCGAGGGGAACTTCAAGATCGTCCAGCTGCTGGTCGAAATGGCGGGCAAGCAGCCGCACGGTGTTTTCCAGTTCGCGCTCGCTGTTGCCGAGCGCGCGCTCGCGGAATTCGCCGACAACCAGCACCGTGCCGATCGTGATCGTCGCGATCAGAAGAGCGCCTAACAGAATGAGCCAGAACACCGGACCTCGCCGGATCGACATGGCGATCCGGTGCGGCCGGGTCGCCGCGATCCGGGGCATCGCAGGCGCGCCCCATATGGTGGAAACAAATTTTCGCATTCCCCAACTCCCGGGGGATATGCTTACGATCCAGAAATGGCATCCCGGTTAGGAAATCCGGTTACTTAAGGCTTAACGGATCACGCGCAGAACATGCATTATATCGCACTGCGGGATGACCCGGGAGCAAGCGGGCGCGCTGTTCGATATCGGGGACGCGCATGGTAGCGTTATCGGAACCGATGTGATCGAACGCGGGTGTTGCCAGGGGGCGAGGTGTGATGGCGAAAACTTCCGGCTCGCCGGGTTCCGGTTTGGCGGGCAAGGCTTGGCCGGTGTTCCAGTCGTTAAACGGGTATCGGCTGTCATTCCTGACGCATGATCTATTCGCAGGGCTGACGCTGGCCGCGATCGCCATTCCGGAGCAGATGGCGACGGCGCGGCTCGGCGGCTTCACGCCGCAGATCGGCTTCTTCGCCTTCCTCGCCGGTTCGCTGGCCTTCGCCGCCTTCGGCAGCAACCGCTTCCTGTCGTGCGGCGCCGATTCCACCATCACGCCGATCTTCGCCGGCGGGCTTGCGGCGTTGGCCGCGACCGGTTCGCCCGACTATCAGGTGCTGGCCGCGGCGCTGGCGCTGATGGTCGGCCTCTGGCTGATCGGTGCCGGGGTTTTCCGCCTCGGCTGGATCGCCGATCTGCTCTCGATTCCGGTAACCACAGGCTTTCTCGCCGGCATTTCCGTGCACATCCTGGTTTCCCAGTTGCCCGGCATTCTCGGCTTGCCGCCGCCCGAAGGGCCGATGCTGCAAAAGCTCGCGACCCTCGTGACTCATCTGAACCAGACCAATCCGTTCACGCTGGTCATCGGCGTGGGAGTCCTGGCGATCATCACGGTATCGGAAAAGATCGACGCGCGAATTCCCGGTGCACTGATCGGTCTCGCGCTGGCCGGCGCGGCCGTCGTGCTGCTCGGCCTCGAGAGCCGCGGTGTCAGCGTCCTCGGTGCCATCCAGGCCTCGCTGCCGGCGGTCAAGGTGCCGATGGTAACGGCGGACCACCTGACGAGCCTGATCTCGCTCAGTCTCATCATCGCGGTCGTGGTCATGGTGCAGACGGCGGCGACGACGCGATCCTTCCCGTCCAGCTCCGACGAGCCGCCGGATGTCGACCGCGACTTCACGGGCGTCGGCGTCGGCAGCGTGTTGTCGGGATTGATCGGCGCGTTTCCGGTCGATGCCAGTCCGCCGCGCACCGCCGTGGTGTGCGAGACCGGCGGCAAGTCGCAGCTCGCGGGCCTTGCGGCGGCCGTCATCGTGATCGCATTGTTGGTGTTGGGGACCGCGCTGCTCGCCCGAATTCCAAATGCGGCACTCGGCGGCGTGCTGCTGTTCGTAGCCCTGCGGATCGTCCGCGTCAGCCAGATCGTCGCGATTGCCCGGCAATCGCTCGGCGAGTTCCTCCTGATCGTGGCGACCGCGGCCGCGATCATCGTGCTGCCGATCGAGCAGGGCGTCGGCATCGGGATTGCGCTGTCGCTGCTGCACGGCATCTGGAGCGCGACGCGCGCCCGGGTCATCCTGTTCGAGCGCATCCCGAAAACATCGATCTGGTGGCCGGCGAGCCCGCATCTCCCCGGCGAGCGGGAGCCGGGCGTCATCGTCGCGGGATTCCCGGGGCCGCTGTCGTTTCTCAACGCCTATCCATTCCGGCGCGACATCATGGATGCCATCCAGGCGGAGGGGCAAGCGGCGCGGCTGCTGGTGCTGGAGGCGACGGGAATCGTCGAGATCGATTTCACCGCCGCGCAGATCCTGCGTGAGCTGATCCGCAGGGCTCACGCTGACGGTGTCGATTTCGCCATCGCCCGCCTCGAATCGATCCGCGCCCAGGAAGCGATGGCGCGGTTCGGCATCGACGACCTGCTGGGGCCGCACCATTCCTTCCGCAGCGTCGAAGAGGCCGTCGACGCGCTTGGCGGGAAAGGTCCGGCCAGCAAGCCGGCCAACTGAACCCGCCGCGCTGGAACGATATGAGGGATCGAACCATGGAAGTATTGCGCACGCCCGACCAGCGCTTCGCCGGCCTCGCCGACTTCCCGTTCGCGCCGCATTATCTCGAGATCGCCAACGCCGGCGGGCCGCCGTTGCGCATCCATTATCTCGACGAAGGCGATAAGGATTCCGCGCCGGTGCTGCTGCTGCACGGCGAGCCGAGCTGGAGCTATCTCTACCGGCATATGGTCCCGCCGCTCGCGGCGTACGGCCACCGGGTGCTGGCGCCCGATCTGATCGGCTTCGGCCGCTCGGACAAGCCGGCGGCGCGGGCCGACTATACGTTCGAGCGTCATGTCGACTGGATGAGCGCCTGGCTGACGGCACTCGACCTGAAAGACATTACGCTGTTTTGCCAGGACTGGGGCGGATTGATCGGATTGCGGCTGGTCGCCCGGTTTCCCGAACGCTTTGCGCGCGTGGTGGCGGCCAACACCGGGCTGCCGATTGGCGGCGGCAAGGCGCCGCTGCCGTTCAAATTATGGGTGGCCTTCAGCCAACTGGTCCCGAGATTCCCGGTCGGATGGCTGATCTCGAAGGGCACCGCGCGCGGGCTGACGGCGGCAGAGAAGGCGGCCTACGACGCGCCATTCCCGGACGAGCGCTACAAGGCCGGCGTGCGGCAATTTCCACTGCTGGTCCCGATCACGGATGCGCATGCGTCGGTTGCCGAATGCAAGGCGGCCTGGCAGGTGCTTGCGCAATTCGAAAAGCCGTTCGTCACCGCGTTCAGCGACGGCGATCCGATCACGCGCGGCGGCGAGCGGATTTTGACGGAGCGGATTCCCGGAACCAAAGGCCAGCCACACACCACCATCAAGAACGCCGGCCACTTCCTGCAGGAAGATCAGCCGGCAAGGCTTGTCGCCGTCATCAATGGCGATGATGCGGCCTGATGGCCGGCTGCAAAAGCTACGCCGGCACGATTTCCTTGCCGATCGGCCACAGCGCAAGGCCGGCGAGTTTCAGGTGCGCCCAGGCAAAGGGGATGCCGATGATGGTCACCGCGAGAACGATTGCGGTGACGATATGCGCCAGCGCCAGCCACCAACCCGCCAGCACTAGCCAGATCAAATTGCCGATCAGGCCGAGCGGCCCGGTGCCGATATCGGGCCGGCCGGTGAGGTGTTCGCGAGGCACCGCCTTCTGGCCGAACGGCATCAGCGTATAGGCCGCGATCGTGAGCGCGGCCTTGGCCCAGGGGATGCCGATGATGGTGATGGCCATGATGATCGCGGCGATTACCCAGCCGACCGCCATCCACAACCCGCCGAGGACGATCCAGAGGACGTTCAGAAATATCGAAACAGGAGGCATGGTGTTTCTTCGAAAGCCGGCGTGAGGCGCGTGGGGCGCGGAAACGATCCTGCCATCCTATGATGACAGGCCTGACAAGCAAGCTGAATTGCGGGTGATTCCGAGGGCCGAATCCCGTTGAACCGGTCCGCGGTTGGCATAATCTTCGGACGTCGGAAAGGCCGATGCGGCGGAAAAATCCGCGATCATCAGGGAGAGAACAACATGAAGAAACTGCTCGCCGTCATCTCATTCGCCACGCTGATCGCGCTGCCGCAGTTTTGCCGCGCTGAGGACATCACCCGCTTTGCGCCGCTCAAGGCCGAGGAACTCAATCCGTCGCAAAAGGCCTGGGCGGAGGCGATCGCGGCGCCGCCGCGCAATGCGAAATTCACCAACCCGCCGTATCGCGCCTATATCCGCAATCCCGATCTGGCGCCGCGGCTGACCGCCATGACGGACTATCTGCGCTGGAACACCTCGTTGCCGCCGCGCCTGAGCGAAATGGCGATCCTGATCACCGCGCGGCAGTGGACCGCGCAATATGAATGGTTCGCGCATTATCCGCTCGCCATCAAGGGCGGACTCGATCCCAAGGTCGCCGGCGACATCGCTCTCGGCAAGCGCCCGGAAGGCATGAAGGACGACGAGGCGGCGCTGTACGACCTGGCGATGGCGCTCTATCGGGACAAGAAAGTGTCTGACCCCGTCTACAAGGCGGCGCTGGATAAATTCGGCGAGCGCGGCATCATGGATATCATCGGCCTGATGGGCTATTACGACATCACCTCGATGACGCTGATCACCATGCAGGCCGGCGCCCCCAACGACAGCGTCAAGCCGCTGCCGGCGCTGGAGAGGTAGGGATTGCCGAGGAATCGTAGGGTGGGCAAAGGCGCTCTTCGCGCCGTGCCCACCATGCACGATACCGGTTTTGATACATGGTGGGCACGGCGCAAGATGCGCCTTTGCCCACCCTACGGCGGTTGTGCAGGTCAGCGACGATAGCTGCCGCGGCGCGCATAGGCGGGGCGGCTTTCCTGCGCCGGGCGGCTGGCCAGGCTGATGCGCGCTTCGCTGGCGATCGGGATCGCGGGCCTGAGTTCTTCCAGGAAGATCGGCCGAGAAAAATAATAGCCTTGCGCGTGGCGGATCTTGGTGGCGGCCTGCAGATAGGCGAGTTCCTCGAAGGATTCGATGCCCTCCGCGATCACGGTCATGCCGAGCGCCTCGCTCAAGGATTCGATCGCGCGCAGGATGCCCTGGCTGCGCGGGCGCTTGTGGATGTCGGTGATGAAGGAGCGGTCGATCTTGATCTCGTCGGCGGTGATGTCGGCGAGCGCCGACAGCGACGAGTAGCCGATGCCGAAATCGTCGATCGAAATCCCGACACCCAGTTGGCGGAAGATCGGCAGGATCTCGTCCTGGAAATGGCTCTTGGTGACGAAGGCGTCTTCCGTCACCTCGATCATGAATCGCCTGGGGAAGCCGGTCGCCTCCAGCGCCTTCGCGAACGAGCACATGAATTCGGTATTGCCGGCCTGTTTCGCGGCGACGTTGATGCTGATCGTGGTGTCGTGACCGAAGGTTTCATTGATGGAGTCGATCGATTTGACGATTTCCGCCAGCACCAGATGCGTCAATTCGTCGATCAGTCCCAGTTCGACGGCGAGGTTGATGAAGGTGCCGGGGGCCTGGATCACGCCCTCGTCGTCGCGCAGCCGCACCAGCGCTTCGATGCCCTTGATTTCCTTGGTCCGGATATCGACCTTGGGCTGGAACGCGCAGCAAAAGCGCTTTTCCAGGATGGCGAGCCGCAGCGACTGCTCGACCTTCATCCGCGCCTGCGCCTCGCGCTCCATGCCGGCGTCGAAGAAGGCCGCCATGCCCTTGCCCTCGTTCTTGACCCGGTACATCGCGATGTCGGCGTTTTGGCACAGCACGTCATAGCTGCGGCCATGCTCGGGATAAAGACTGACCCCGATCGAGATCGAGGCGAACACCTCCGATCCGTCGATGAAGAACGGGGCTTTCAATCGCTCCAGCGTGAACTGGATGAAGTCGGCGACCTCGGCTTCGTTCTGGATCGGTGTCAGCAGCAGCAGGAATTCGTCGCCGCTGATCCTCGACAGCATGTCGGATTCGCGCAAGTCCAGCGAGATCCGCTTGGCCACCTCGACCAGCAGCGCATCGCCGACGGCGTGGCCGTAATAATCATTGATGTGCTTGAAATTGTCGATGTCGAGGAAGGCCAGTGCGAAGCGGCCGTGCGGCTCGCGCTGCAACAGGCCGCCCACGCGATGCTCGATTACCCGGCGCGACGGCAGGCCGGTCAGTTCGTCGTAATAGGCGGAGCGGAACAGATGATCCTCGACGGCCTTTTGCTCGCTGATGTCGACCGAACTCGAAAGCAGGAGATTGCGGCCCGAGATGCGAACCGGCCGATGCGAGGTGAGAACGACCTGTCTGGCCGCGCCGTGGCCGAAGCTTTCTTCCGCCGTGGCCTCACGCCCCGCGCGCAGCAATTCGAGGCCGGCCTCGCGGCGCTGGCTGAACTCCTGCGATACGGGTGTTTCATCGCCAGCCATCCCGAGCTGGACTGCTGCGGCGTCGTTCATCAGCAGGAAGCGGCCATGCTCGTCCTGAACCGTGACGCCGACCGGGAGCATCCGGATGACATCGCCGAGCATGCCGAGCGCGGTGTCATCGGCGAAGACGTTTTCGTCTCCCGTCGCGGTGGTCGGCAGGTCGTTGGGGTTGCGGCTTTGCATGATCGCCGACTTTGACGGAGTCTCTTGTAGTTTTCGTTAAATGAACCGCAGAAACAGCAAGCCCGGCCTGCTCGCACGCGGATGTGAACGGGGGCCGGCCCAATCGTCATTAACAGAACATCAACGCGGGCCGGGAGGGCGTTGCCCGCGCCTTGCCGCGCGCGGCTCAGCTCTGCGGTATGCGGCACTGCATGGTGCAGTGAACCCCGCTCTTCAAAAACGCGATCTCGGTCTTGCCGTCGAATGCCTGCAGTGCCGATTTCAGCAGCCGGGAGCCGAAGCCGGCCCGTCCGACGCTTTCAACCGCGGGGCCTTCGGTCTCGTCCCAGGTGATGTTGAGGCGATCGTCGGCCACCGACCACGATACCTGCAGCAGCCCGCGCGGGGAGGAAAACGCGCCATATTTTCCGGCATTGGTGGCAAGCTCGTGAAACATCAAGGCGAGGCTGACCGCCAGCTTGTCGGGAAGAAACAGCGGATCGCCGTTCAGGGTGAAGCGAACATGGCCGTAAGGCCCGAGTTCGGAAAGCAACAGATCCTTGATGTCGCACCCGCTGCCGTCGACCTCCGCGATCAGATCGTCAGTCGCCGACAGCGCCCGCATCCGGTGATCGATGTTGGCCCAGACCTGCGGCTGGTCGTACAGTACCTGGTGCAGCACCGCGTGGATCGTCGACAATTTGTTCTTGAGCCGGTGCTGCAGCTCGTTGACCACGAGCTTGCGATACCCCTCCTCCCGGATCAGGCGCTTGGAAATTTCCCGCTGCTGTGAGACGATCGTACGGTAATGCTCGATACCCCAGATCGTCAGCCCACACACGATCAGGTAGATGAGGAGTAGCGCCAGCCTTGCGGAATCGGCCGCCGTATCACCGAAATTGACGGTCACGCCGAGCACGCCGCTGGCAAGCGCGGTCGCGATCCCGACCCGCAATCCGCCGACCGCGGTGGCAAAGAACACCGCCGGCAAATACGGCGTGAAGAACACGTCGGGGCGGATCAGCGAAAGACCCCACCGCGCGGCGGTCGAAAGCGCGAGGCAGCAGGCGGCAAAGCCTGCGCCGAACAGCGGCGAGGGCTGCGAGGTGCCCTGCCAGCCGCGCCGGAATTCGTCGATCAATTTCGCCATGGGTCCTGTCAGCCGATCGGCAATCCAGACAAATACGACGTCTAACGCCGCAGGCATAGCTTGCGTTGCATCTTCAAGCCGGGAATATAGCGCAACCAACATCGCCCAAAATGAGGAGAACGGCATGGGACGGCTCGACGGCAAGGTTGCGGTGATCACGGGGGCGACCAGCGGCATCGGCCTGCGCACCGCCGAAGTGTTCGTCGCCGAGGGCGCCAGGATCGTCATCGCCGGCCGCCGCGCGCCGGAGGGCGACGCGCTGGCGAAGAAGCTCGGCGCCAACTGTATCTTCCTCCAGACCGACGTCACGGTCGAGGACCAGATGCGCGCGCTGATCGGGCAAGCGGTGACGAAATTCGGCCGCATCGATTGCCTGTTCAACAATGCCGGTGGCCCGGCGCAGATCGGCGGCATCGAGGGCCTCGAGGTCGACCGCTTCGACGCGGCGATCGCGACGCTGCTGCGCAGCGTGATGCTCGGCATGAAGCACGCCGCGCCCCATATGAAGAAGCAGGGGTCCGGCAGCATCATCAACAATGGCAGCATCGCCGGACAACGCACCGGCTATTCCTCGTCGATGGTCTACAGCGCGGCCAAGGCCGCCGTCATTCACCTCACCAGATGCGTGGCGATGGAGCTTGGCGAATCCGGCGTCCGCGTCAATTCGATTTCGCCGGGCCTGATCGCCACCGGCATTCTGGGCAAGGCGCTCGGCCTCCCGCTCGACGCGGCGGAGCAGACACCCGCCGTGATGCGCGAGATGACCCGGACTGCGCAGCCGATCCCGCGCGCCGGCCTGCCGGAGGATATCGCGCAGGCCGCGGTGTTCCTGGCCAGCGATGACTCCAGCTTCGTCAACGGCCACGATCTCGTGGTCGACGGCGCCATCATCGGCGGCCGCAACTGGAGCCAGTCGCAGCAGGCCTATGCCGCGGCGCGCAAGGCGTTCGAGCAAGGCAAGGGATGAACATGCAGCCGTCATTGCGAGCCAACGGGTCGGCGCGAAGCGCCGCCCGATGACAGGCTCCGCGAAGCAATCCATCTTGCAACAAGAAGAAAGAATGGATTGCTTCGTCGCAAGTGCTCCTCGCAATGACGTGGGGAAATAAACGGGATAACAGGAGGGTTCGATGTTCGCTGATGCGCGGTTGATTCGGGTCGAAGCCCGTCTCCTCAATCTGGCCGTCATTGCCGGCCTTGCCTGTGCCTTGCTCATCGCAAAGACCTTGCCGCTCGCCATCGACGCGATCGCAACCACCGCCGAACCGTTGTGCATGGCCGCCGATTCCGCCGGATCGCCGCTCGACAGGGTCGAGCCGATCGGCTCCTACGCCTTGCCGAATGTCGCGGGCAAGCGCGTGACCATCGTGCGCGTGTTCTATGGCCCCGGCGGCTTCACCCGCCCCCATCGCCACGCCGGCTCGGTCACCGCCTATATCACCAAGGGCGAGATCCGCTCGCAGCTGGCCGGCGGTCCGGTCGAGACCTTCAAGGTCGGCCAGTCGTTCTTCGAGCCGCCCGGCGCGATCCATCTGGTCTCGGCGAATGCGAGCAGCACCGAGCCCGCGGAACTGATCGCGGTGTTCGTGGCGGATGAGGGCGCGCAGCTCACGACGTTCATCGATTAGCGAGCATGCCGCGGCGCCACGGCTAGGCAGAGGACAGGCGGCATGAATCCGAGGCTGGAAAGGAAGCTGCGGCTGGTCGCCGTCGTCGTTGCCGCCAGTGTGATCGGGGCCGTCATCTATACCCTCGTACAGGGGTTCAACACAGCTATCGGAATAGCGGTGGGAATCTCATACGGGTTGCTTATCAGTGTCGCGATGGCGGGCATTTCGCAGTTCGTGCTGGAGGGCCCGCTGCGCCCGTGGCTCGGCGGCCTTTCGTTTACGGCCAATTTGATTGTGCGAAGCGCAATCTTCGCAGCGATCATCGTTCCCATCCTGTTTTTCCAGTTAGGCAACATCATCGCGGGGGTACCTGTCGATCCCTCTCACAAGACCTTGTGGACCGACATCATCTATGCCGTGGTGTTTCTGGTGCTGGCGAATCTGGTGATCGGGATCACCAACATCATCGGGCCCCGCGCGTTCGTGAACTTCGTCACCGGCCGCTATCATTCCCCGGTTGAGGAAAACCGCTTCGTGCTGTTCGTCGACATCGCAGGCTCGACCGGGCTCGCCGAGAGGCTCGGCGGCAAGGGCATCCACCGCTTTCTCGACCGCACCTTTCAATTGCTCACGCTCGCGGTCGTGGATTATCGCGGCGAAGTGCTCGGCTATGTCGGCGACGAGGTGATCGTGACCTGGCCGGAACGGGGCGGCGCGGTGGATTGCCGTCCGCTGCGCTGTTTTATGGCGATGCGGGACGAGTTGTCGCGCGCCTCACCCCAGTTCGAGCACGAATTCGCAGCGGCGCCGCGGATTCGCGGGAGCCTGCATTTCGGACCTGTCATCGTCGGCGAGATCGGCGACGTCAAGCGGGCTATCGTCTTCAACGGCGACGTCATGAATACCGCAGCCCGGCTCGAGGAGCTCAGCCGCAAGGTCGATGGCGGCTTCCTGGCGTCGCGCGCGGCGATGGAGCGGTTCGCATCGCCGCCGCCGTTTGCGCTTCGCGATCTCGGGAGGCTGCCGATCCGCGGCCGCGCCGACGGCATCGACGTGGTCGGTATCGACGTGGCGGTCGCGAGCAAATCGTAGGGTGGGCAAAGCCAACGGGTCGCGCGAATGCGCACCCGATGACTGCTTCGTAGGGTGGGCAAAGCGAAGCGTGCCCACCATCCTAACAGAACCCATGGAGATGGATGGTGGGCACGGCGCGAAGCGCGCGCCTTTGCCCACCCTACGGATTCGCGGCCGGCTTCAGCGTCACGCGCAATCCGTCGCGCGGCTTGGGGATCGGCCAGATTTGCCATTCCGGCGTGTAGCCGGGCTCCAGCGAGACTTCGAGGTTCTGCAGGAAATGCCGCGTGAAGCATTTCGCCTGCATGTAGGCAAAATGCAGCCCGAGGCACATATGGGCGCCGCCGCTGAACGGCACCCAGGCGAAGCGATGGCGGTTGCGCTGGGCTTCCTCGGTAAAGCGCATCGGATCGAACTTTTCCGGATCGGGCCAGATCTCCGGCATGTGGTGGGTGAACATCGGACTGATGCCGACGTTGATGCCGGCGGGGATCGCGTAGCCCTTGAAGCTGAAGTCGCGCATGGCGCGGCGCGGCATCGAGGCCAGCGGCGGCTTCTGCCGCAAGGCCTCCTTGAACGCCATCTCGGTGAGCTGCATGGCCTCGAGATTGTCCGATGTGGTCGGCTCGCCGGCCGCGAGGCCCAGATCCCTGACTTCGTCGCGCAGGCGCTGCTGCCATTCCGGATGGGCGGCGAGCGAGCCCACCAACGCGGCCAGCGACGAGGTCAGCGTGTCGTGCGCGGCAAGCATCAGGAAGCTCATGTGGTCGGCGATGTCCTGCGTCGACAACAGCGCGCCGTCCTCATGGGTGGCGCGGCACAATTGCGAGAACAGGTCCTCGCCGCCATTGGCACGGCGGATCGGAATCTGCTCCGCGAAATAGGCGATGATGCGCTTTCGGCCCTTTACGCCGCGCGCCATCTTGGTGAACGGAAATGGCTTGCGGATCGGCGAGATCGACGCTTCCACCATGTCGACGAAGGCCTCGGTGATCTCGTCGAATTCGGGGCCGAGGCCGGCGCCGAGAAACGCGGTAGCCGCGAGATCAAGGGTGAGATGCTTCATCGCCGGATAGAACAGCATCGGGCCCGGCTGCGCCTTCCATTGCGCGACCCGCGCGGCGATCCCCTTGTCGAGCTCGGCGAGATAGGATTTCATCGGCCCGGCCTTGAAGGCTACCGACAGCGCGCGGCGGTGCAGCCGGTGCTCGTCGAAATCGAGCAGCATCAGCCCGCGCGGAAACAGCCGCCCCAGAATCTTGTCCCAGCCGTGCATAGAGGAGAATATCTTGGCCTGGTCGAGCAGCACGAACTCGTTGGCCTCCGGCCCGAGCATCACCACGCCGGTCTGGCCGAACAAATGGCTGCGATAGACCAGCCCGTATTTGGCGGCCTGCCGCTCCATCTGCCCCTTGGGATCGGCGAGGATCTCGAACGTGTTGCCGATCAGCGGCCAGCCCTCGTCGCCGGGAATGTGCGTCAGCGAGTTGCGCCGAGGTGACGTCAGCCTGGTCGCAGGAGAGGCCACATTCTGCATCGACATGGCGGTGCCTTGGTTGGTCGCGCTGATCCGGCAAAATAGCCTGATGTCGCGGCGCTGCAAAGCCTGCTGGCCCGATCGGGCGAAATTAAGCCGGCTAGGGCAGAGACGAATACTTACGCCGCGTTAGGTTACCGCAAAATGAAATCGAAATGGGCGAGATCGAACTGAGACAATACCCGCCTTCACGTTGATCCTGTTAGGCAACCGGCTTCAGCGTCACCCGCAAACCGTCGCGCGGTTTCGGGATCGGCCACATCTGCCAGTCCGGCGTGTAGCCCGGCTCCAGCGAGACTTCGAGATTTTGCAGAAAATGCCGCGCGAAGCATTTTGCCTGCATGTAGGCGAAATGCAGCCCGAGGCACATATGCGCGCCGCCGCCGAACGGCACCCAGGCGAAGCGATGCCGGTTGCGCTGTGCCTCCTCGGTGAAGCGCAAGGGATCGAAGCGGTCGGGATCCGGCCAGATCTCCGGCATGTGGTGAGTGAACAGCGGATTGACGCCGATCATGCTGCCGGCCGGGATCGCAAAACCCTTGAAGGTGAAATCGCGCACCGCGCGGCGCGGCATCGAGGGGACTGGCGGCTTTTGCCGCAGCGCTTCCTTGAAGGCCATGTCGGTGAAGTGCATGGCTTCGAGATTGTCAAAGGTCGTCGGCTCGTCGGAGGCGATCCCGAGGCCCGTGACTTCGTCGCGCAATCGGTTCTGCCACTGCGGATTGGCGGCGAGCGCGGCCACGAACGAGGTCAGCGACGAGGTCAGCGTGTCGTGCGCCGCCATCATCAGGAAGCTCATATGGTCGACGATATCCTGGGTCGAGAGCAGCGCGCCGTCCTCGTGGGTGGCGCGGCACAGCTGCGAGAACAGGTCCTCGCCGCCTTTGGCGCGGCGGATCGGAATCTGCTCGGAGAAATAGGCGACGATGCGTTTGCGCCCCCGCACGCCGCGCGCCATCTTGGTGCCGGGCAGCGGCTTGCGGATCACGGCAACGGAAGCCGCCACCATGTCGACGAAGGCGCGGGTGATCTCGTCGACCTCGGGGCCGATGCCGGCGCCGAGAAAGGAAGTTGCGGCAAGGTCGAGCGTGAGCTGCTTCATCGCCGGATAGAACAGCATCGCCCCCGGCTGCGCCTTCCATCGCACGACCCGCGCCGCGATGCCGGTGTCGAGCTCGGCGAGGTAGGATTTCATCGGTCCGGACTTGAACGCCACCGACAGCGCGCGCCGGTGCAACCGGTGCTCGTCGAAATCGAGCAGCATCAGCCCGCGTGGAAACAACAGGCCGAGAATCCGGCCCCAGCCATGGGTCGAGGAGAACAATTTGGCCTGGTCGAACAGCACCAGTTCATTGGCCTCTGGTCCCAGCAGCACCAGGCTGGTCTCACCGAACAAATGGCTGCGATAGACCAGCCCGTATTTGGCGGACTGGCGCTCCACCTGACCCTTGGGATCGGCGAGCACCTCGAGCGTCTTGCCAATCAGCGGCCAGCCTTCGTCGCCGGGAATGTGCGTCAGCGAATTGCGCTTGGGCGACGTCAGGCTGATCGCAGGCGAGACCGCAGTTTGCATCGACATGGCAACGGCTCCGGTTGGTCGCGCTTGAGCGAGCAAAATAGCCTGATGTGGTGACGCTGCAAAGCCTGGCGCTCCGATCAGGCGGAATTATGCCGGTCGGAGCCGCAGACAAATCCTGGCGCCATGCTAGGTTAGCGCAAAATGAGATCGAGCGGGAGGAATGCAATGCGAGGTGTTTTTCGGGTGTTTGTGGCCGTGTTCGCGGCGGCCTGGATGATGGCGGGGCCGGCATGGGCGCAAACCAAACCCGTCGTCACCAGCCTCGGGCCCGATTTTCCCAAGACTGAAATCTTCATCGGCAACAGCTTCTTCTATTACAACAACGGCATGCCGGGGCACGTCACGCTGCTGGAAAAGGCCGCCGATTCAGACCACAAGCAGGACTATCGCGCCACCATGGTGACGATCGGAGGCTCCGGTTTCGACTGGCACGACGTCGAGAGTTACTTTCGCCCCAACGCGATCGGCAACTATTCCTTCGACGAGCACAACAATGTCGTATTCGACAAGCCCGACAAATTGTTCGACGCAGCCGTCATGATGGATTGCAGCCAGTGTCCCATCCATCCCAGGCTGAAAAGCATTTTCACCGAATATGCCAGTAAGAACAGCGACATCGTCCGCGCCCATGGCGCAACGCCGGTGTTCTTCATGTCCTGGGCCTATTCCGACAGGCCGGAGATGACGGAGCAATTGGCCGAGGCCTACACGATCGCCGGCAACGACAACCACGCGCTGGTGATTCCGGCGGGGCTGGCGTTTGCGCGCGCCCGCGCCGCTCAGCCGGAGCTCAATCTCTACGCCCCCGACAAGCGGCATCCGAGTTTGGCGGGGACGTATCTCGCCGCCTGCACCACCTTCGCCGCGCTGACCGGACGCTCGCCGGTGGGCAATACTTATCTGGCCGGCATCGACGAGCCGACGGCCCGCTTCCTGCAGACCACGGCGTGGCAGACAGTGCAGGATTATTACGGCAAGTGAGTTGACTCGGAGCGGCCGAGGTTCACCTCGCCCCGCTTGCGGGGAGAGGTCGGATTGCATGCAATGCAATCCGGGTGAGGGGGACTCTCCGCGAGTCGCGCTCGCTGAGAGAGCCCCTCACCCCAACCCTCTCCCCGTGAAGAACGGGGAGAGGGAGAAGAGGTCAATATCGTTCGCAGGGACGACGAGAGAATTGAAGTTGCGCTTCACGCCTTGTTCTTGCGCTTCGCCGCTTCCTTCTGCAGGTCCGGCGCGTTGATGGTCGGGATCGCGACGCGGCCGGGGCCGGTCAGCGGCAGTGCGGCGGCAGCCCTTTCGTTTTCCATGATCTTGGCCATCACGGCTTGGCCTGCGCGCTCGAATATCGCGCGGTTCTCGATCACGAATTTCTGCGACTCCCGCAGCTTGGCGACGTAGCCGTTGATTTCCGGGATCACGTAGCGCGCCACCATGTCCCAGCTGCGGCGGGTATTTTCGGGATTGGCCCAGTCGTGCACGAAGCCGACGATGGTGCCGACGCCGCCGGAAACCTGAATCAGGTTCTTGATGGTTTTGACCAGATCATCCGGCGTGCCGATGGTGGAGGCGGCGGCCTCGCCGCCGGCGGTCTTTTCCACGGCGTCCTCGGGCGAGGTGAAGGGCTGCAGTCCCGGCCGCTGCAGGGTGCGGACATTATAGTCGTTGTGCCAGCGCATCAGGCCGGGGCCGGCCTCGCGGCGGGCCTGCTCGCGGCTTTCGGCGATGTGCCAGGACAGCAGCACGCGCCAGTCGGCGCGGCTCACGGTGGTGCCGTGCTTCTTGGCGGCGTCCTCGGCAAAGCCCCATTGCGTCGGCAGCGCCATCAGGCCCTGGGTCGACATCGATCCCAGCGAGATGATTCCGATGCCGTATTTGCCGGCGAGCGTCATGCCCGAGGGCGAGATCTGCGAGGCCACCACGAACGGCATCTCTTCCTGCAGCGGCAGCAGCTGCAGCGCGGCGTCGTTCATGGTGAACCAGTCGCTCTTGGCGGTGACGCGCTCGCCCCGGAACAGGCGGCGGATGATCGCGATCGCCTCGTCCTGGCGGTCGCGCTGCGTCATCGGGTCGATGCCGAGCGTATGCGCGTCGGAGGCGAGCGCTCCGGGACCGCTTCCGAAGATGGCGCGGCCGCCGGTCATGTGGTCGAGCTGCACCATGCGCTGGGCGACATTGAAGGGGTGATGATAGGGCAGCGAGACCACGCCGGTGCCGAGCTTGATGCGCTTGGTGCGCTCGCCGGCGGCAGCCAGAAACATCTCCGGCGAGGCGATCATTTCCCAGCCCGAGGAATGATGCTCGCCGCACCAGAATTCGTCATAGCCGAGCGCGTCGATCTGCTCGACGAAATCGAGGTCCCTGCGGAATTGCAGCATCGGATGCTCGCCGATCGGGTGATGCGGCGCGAGGAAGGCTCCGAATTTCAGGCGTGCCATGGGTGTTTCTCCGGACGGAATATTCTTGTCGATGGGGCTGCCCAAGAGGCTACGGGCTGGAATGCGCCAAGGCAATCGCGGAAAGCCCGTTACGCTATCGGACATGGCGCCATGCGCGCAGCCGATGGATCGGCCGGGACGGATATGGGCTGCAACCCTGCATGAAGATTTAAGGAAATTCGGCTAGCTGGGACGGCGCATTCCAGAATAGGGCGCGAAGATCCCGGTCCTTCCGTGGCTGGTCGAACCGGGATCTTCACTCACATTTTTCAAGTCCGCTCGGATTGCGACAGCGACGAAGCCGCCTGTCCGGCGGCTTCACATGGCCTCCCTCAGCGTTTTCACCCGCGGATCGGTCCGATACGGGCAAAAGCGCATTCAGGCGGTCTGTCCGAGACGGCCGGATCAGTGCCCATCCCTCATAGTGTTTTGGCGAAAAAGCCTCTATGGGTCTCGGCTCAAATCCGCTGGAATGTTCATGAAGACCGCCACCAAAATCGCCATCGCCAGGGCCTTGCACGATGTCGTCCGATTTGGCCGGGGCATGGCAGGCCGGCCCGACAAGGGCCTGTTTTCCAGGCGCGGCATCACTTACGAACTGGACCTGTCGCAAGGCATCGACTTTGCCATCTACCTCGGCGGAATGTTCGAGTGGACAACCTCCGTCGCGCTGGCGAGATTGACGGAACCCTCGTCGTTGGTGCTGGATATCGGCGCCAATATCGGCGCCCACACGCTGCATTTGGCGAGTCTCGTCGGCCCGAACGGCCGCGTGATGGCATTCGAACCGACGGATTTTGCCTTCCAAAAACTCAAGCGCAATCTCGATCTCAATCCGCAACTCGGCTCCCGCGTTGAAACCTTCCAGTGCTTTCTGACGGCCGGCGATGAAGTCCGCGTTCCCCACGCGATCTATTCAAGCTGGCCGCTTACTGCCGAGACGGGACTGCACCCCAAGCATCTCGGCCGCGAAATGCAGACCGACGCAGCGCAGGCGCGGAGCCTCGATAGCGTGCTCGCCGAGCGCGCCGATCGCCGGGTGCAATTGGTCAAGCTCGATGTCGATGGCTATGAGTGCGACGTCCTCAAGGGTGCGACCGCGATGCTGCGCGATCAGCGTCCGGTTTTCGTCATGGAATTGGCGCCCTATTCGCTGGAGGAGCGCGGTTCGTCGCTCGACGAGCTGCTTTCCTACTTCGTGCCCAACGGCTACCGCTTCTATACCTTGCTGGGCCGAAGGCGTTTGCCGTCGACCGCAAGTCAGTTGCAGCGGCTGGTTGCCGACGGCGCCAGCGTGAACGTCGTGGTGCGCGCCGACCGATGATCTCAAGCCGGATTTGCAGGCCGGCTTTTCCGGGACAGGCGCAGCCGCTCCCGAAATCTCGACCAGTACCCCCGGGTGAAGAAGTCATCCACGACCTTCACGAATCCGACGATGATGATTGGAATCAGCGGATGGGCGTGACGATTGTCGCCGAAAATGTGGGTGTACACGGCCACCGCGTAGATCACCGCGAAGGGTACGGCCATCACCAGCAGCGTCATCCGCCGGTCGGGCCAGAAACAGAGGAATAGCCCGAACCAGGCAATCAGGATCAGCGGATCGCTCACGAAAAACGTGAGATGCAAGGGATCGCGCAATGATTTCAGGCTGTCCGTGACATAGGGTCGGATTCTCGCAATGTAGAAATTCTCCGCCGCGTCGCTGTAGAGATCCGTCGCTCGCGTCATCTCGGTGAATTTGTCGAACAGTTCTGGATAGCTGCCCCTGTCCACGCCCGAGTTCCAGCGATAGTAAGCCCGGATATGGCGAAACAGGAAGAAGCCGGTCATGTCGCGCGTGAGCTGGCGGTTGGCCTGGCAGCATACGGCGGCATATTGAAATCCGATCGACGCCAGCGGCAGCTGCAGCTGCCGCTCGATGATCGGAAACGACGATGTCCGCACCCGCCACGCGGCGTCGGCGATTCTTTGCCGGGCCTCGGCGGGCGACAGCCCCGTCGCGACCAGATCGCTGAACATATGCCAGGCGTCGTCGTAGGTGACGGCTTCTCTTCCGATCAGCCGGGCCCGGATTTCGTCGTTCAACACCACGGTGTTCAGCGATTGCGCGGTCTCCTTGTCGAGATCCCAGGCGACATAGGAAATGTGGGTCAGCATCAGGGCGTTCACGTTCGGCACGAAGAAGCCGATGCCGATGGCGGCCCTGTAAAGCGGAAAGGCAAGCGTGCCGGCGAAAAAGGCCAACGCGGTGAGAGCGTAGAGCGGAATCCGCCGGGGTTTGCCGCATTGGAACACGATCAGCGCGGCGGCGAGAACGCCGATCAGTCCAAGATAGGGACGAAACTGCGCGGCAACAATCGAGAGCGGGAGCAGCACGCTCAATGCGGCGCGCAGCGAGACACGGTGATCGAGCGCACGGATCGCAATTCCAAGGCAGAACAGCAGGAGTGAGGCAGGAACCGACTCTGTCAGCGCCGCGGCATGGAAAGACATGTAATAAGGGTGAAGGCCGCAAATGACGACCGCGGCCAGTTGCGCCGGCCGGCTGAGCCTCTGCCTGAAGGCGAGGACGAAGTAGGTGACGGCAAAGGCACTGAGCAGGCCTTGAAGGACCGCGAGCGCCGGCCACAAATACTCTCCAAAAATCCCGTCCAGCGCGCGGATCAAGAGCGGCAGGCCGGGCGGCACGTATTGGTACTGAAAGCCGAAATGCGACTGGTACAGTCGGGCGAGTTGCTCCGGGTCGAACAGCGCCTGTGCAAATTGAAAATAGACGATCGAGTCGATCCAGAATTTGGCGCCGGTGACGACGATCGAATAGGCATGGGTGAGAAGCGCGCACGATAGCAGCAGCGCACACCAGGCGCGCTCATTCCCGGCAAAAAAGCCGTCCCACATCCGCGGTGCCGGTGCATTCATGTCGTCACACCGCCAGCACGGATATGACCAGAGCGAGCCCGGCCATGCCGCATGCGATGCTGCGTCCGAACATTCCATGGCGAGGCGTATTCTCCAGCCGCAGGACCAGAAGCGCAAATCCGAGCAGGATCAGCGGCAGTTTTGCAATGGTATAAAGCTCCGTGGCGAACGAGATCGAGTGGGCGATAACGATCGCGAGGTAGATCGCGGCCACCGTCATGGCATCGTCGTCCCTGGCAAGGCAGCCCCAGATCACGCCCGCTGCGGCAAGCCCGATCAGCGCGATGATCCAGAATTCCGAAAGCCACTCCACCAGCCGCTTGTTGTGGGCGATGATATACTTGTTCCAGAACGCCATGGTGTCGAGATTGAAGGAGACGAAGTTGCGGAAGACGTTGTACAAATAGATTGCCGGCGCGGCGAGGATGTTCTGGCGGGCCTCTTTCGAAAACTCGGCGTTCAGCGGAACCGCGAAGGCATTGATCAGGCGCTCGCTATATTGTTCGGAGCCGGTGACTTTCGTGAAGATCGGCATGCCATATTTCCACCAGATCGGCTGCCACACCAGGAACGGTTGGTGCGGGTCCATTTTTTCGATGGATGTTCCCCAGAAGGCGTAACCTCCCTGAGCCGTCACGAGGGGCTGGCCGGCGATCAGCGTGTTGCGTCCGACATAGGGTCCGACGACCAGAATCATGCCGACCGCGATCAGTACGATCGACGTGATGGCGGTGCGCCGCGGCAACCGGAACAGCATCAGCGGCACGACGAAGACCGGAACGATCAGTGCGACGGGTTTCACCAGGGAGGTCAGGCCCCAGAGGATCCCGACGCCTGCGCTGGCCGGAGCCGACGACCCGGAACGCCGCAGCGAAAGCAGCCCCAGCGTGGCGAAAAGGGTCAGCACCACAAACAAAAAATGATAGGAAGCGAGATTGGCGAGCGCCAGCGAATAGGGATTGAGCGCCGCCGTGAATGCGATGCCGGCCGCGGCAACGCTTCCGCCGTAGAGCGAAGCCCAGAGGAACAGCGCCGCCGCCATCGCTCCGAGCAGGATGCATTGCGCGGAGACGACGGTGCGGCGGTCGCGGTCCGGATCGCGTTTGTCCGTGGTGTCCTTTCGAGCAGAAAAAAGGTCGCCGATCCAGAGCGAGGCGGCGACGAATGCCGGAAATCCGGGCGGCCGGATCAACGAAGGCACATCGTCGATGGTCAAGGCGCCGGTCGATCTCAAATTCTGCCCGATCTCGAAATGGTCCTCCCAAACCATCGGCGTGACCTTCGACAGCAGCAGAAGCGACAGCATCGAACTGACGATGAAGACCGCCGTGGTTTGCGCTAGCCTCGCCGAAACGCTGATTTCACCCGGTTTCATTGTGTTTTATTTCCAGAATACCCGCCGGATTTCAACCTGCCTCGATCCGAAACCGGTTCAGTTTGCTACCGGTTCAGTCTAAAAGGCGGAACGCTGACGGAAATGCAAGTCGCGTTTTCGCAAGGGACGATTGGCAATTCCATCGCCCGGTCACACCGCAGATACAAGCTTTTTGAGTCCATTCGAGGCCGTAATGAATCAAGCGCCACCCGCCGCTCCACCGCAGTTCGGCAATTTGCGGAAAAGGGAATTTCTGGAATACGCCGAGTCCAATCTGGACGAGCAGGATCGTCGGAGCAGGTTCAACGCCGCTTATCGTGAAGATGACCTGAAGTTCATGCGATTCCTGATTCCGCCGGGCAAGCGGGTGCTGGAACTGGGCTGCGGCCGCGGCGATTTGCTCGCCGCGCTGCAGCCGTCCTATGGCGTCGGCGTCGATTTCGGCGCCAGAACCATTGCCAGGGCCAGAGAGCTGCATCCCGATCTGCATTTTGTGCTGGGCGATGTCGAAGATCCGGCGACGCTCGGCGGCATCGAGGGGCCGTTCGACTACATCGTGATCGCGGACACCATCGGCATGTTCGAGGACATCGACGGCACCTTGCGGCTGGTGCATCATCTGTGCGCGCCGTCGACGCGGATCATCATCTCCTATTATTCGCATCTGTGGGAGCCGATCCTCAAGCTCGCCGAATTGCTGCGTCTGCGCGCCAGGCAGCCGAAGATCAATTACATCGCTACCGCCGACTTCCTCAATCTGATGGATCTCGCGGATTTCGAGATGATCAGCCACGAGCAGCGCCAGCTGATTCCGTTGCGCTGGTTCGGCATCGGCCCGTTCGTCAACCGCTTCATCGCCCCTCTGCCGGGGATCAGGAAGCTGTGCCTGCGGACCTATATCGTCGGACGCCCGGTCCGCCTGTTTCCGGATCGCAAATTTTCCGCGAGCATTCTGATTCCCTGCCGCAACGAGCGCGGCAACATCGAGAACGCGATCCTGCGGATGCCGCGATTCGGCTCTGCGCAGGAGATCCTGTTCGTCGAGGGCAATTCCAGCGACGGCACCTTCGAGGAATGCGAGCGCGTCCGCGATGCCTACAGGGACTCATGGGACATCAAGGTGCTGAAGCAGGACGGCAAGGGCAAGGGCGACGCGGTGCGCAAGGGCTTTGCCGCGGCGACCGGCGACGTGCTGATGATCCTCGACGCCGACCTGACCATGCCGCCGGAAGCGCTGCCGAAATTCCACGCCGTGATCGAGACCGGGAAGGCCGAATTCGTCAACGGCACCCGCCTGATCTATCCGATGGAGAACGAGGCGATGCGCCCGCTCAACTTCATCGCCAACCGGCTTTTTGCCTATCTGTTCAGCTATCTCGTCAACACAAGGATGACCGACACGCTGTGCGGCACCAAGGTGCTATTGCGAAAAGACTACGAAGTGCTGGCGAGCGAGCGTGGCTATTTCGGCAATTTCGATCCGTTCGGCGACTTCGACCTGATCTTCGGCGCGGCCAAGCAGAACCTCAAAATCATCGAGACGCCGATCCACTACAAGGCGCGCACTTTCGGGGAGACCCAGATATCGCGCTTCCGGGACGGCTGGCTGCTGTTGAAGATGGTGTGGTTCGCGTACCGCAAGCTGAAAGCGATTTGAGGCGGTCGCCAGAACACCCGTCATTGCGAGGAGCACTCTTGTCCGCCGAAGCCCGCCTTCGGGCGAAGGCGGATGCGACGAAGCAATCCACTCCTTCTTTCCGCGACGAAGATGGATTGCTTCGCTTGCGCTCGCAATGACGGATCGACGCTAACCTCCGCCGTCATTCCGGGGCGATGCAAAGCATCGAACCCGGAATCTCGAGATTCCCCGATGTGCAATTGCACATCTGAGGTTCGCATCTTCGATGCGCCCCGGAATGACGGGACGATCACCGTGTCCCACGTGTCAATCGGGCGAGGAATCCTGCCAACGCTTACCCCGGAGGTAATCGCGGGGACGACCGAAACCTGATCAGTCTGGTGCAACGGAATTCAGATCAGGCAGCTTTCCCATGCACCAGATTGTATCTCCGACCGTGGATTTCTCGCGCCGCTGGTGGGTGCTCGCGACCGTCGTCGCCGCGCAATTCATGTTCGGCGTCGATGCCTTCATCGTCAATGTCGCGATTCCGACCATTGCCGCTGAACTGCATGCGAGCCCGGCGCAGATCGAGGCGGTGATCGCGATCTACCTGATCGCCTATGCGACGCTGGTGGTCACCGGCGGCCGGCTCGGCGATATCTACGGCACCAAAAATATCTTTCTGGCCGGCGTGTCCGGCTTCACCGCGACCTCGCTGTGGTGCGGACTTTCGCAGTCCGGCGGCGAATTGATCGCAGCCCGCTTGGCGCAAGGCGCGACCGCGGCGCTGATGGTGCCGCAGGTGCTCGCCACGCTGCATCTGTTGTTTGCGGACGGCGCGCGCGCCCGCGCCTTTGCGATCTACGGCATCGTGCTGGGGCTCGCCGGCGCGGCCGGCTTCCTGCTCGGCGGCGTACTGGTCGCGTTCGATCCGGTGGGGCTCGGCTGGCGCGCGGTGTTCTTTGTCAACGTGCCGTTCGGGCTTATCATCATGGCTTCTGCCTGGCGCATCATGCCGCAGGTGGCGCGCCGTCCCGGCACGCAGCTCGATATATCAGGTGCGATCGTGCTGTTTGCGGGTTTGGTGTGCCTGATCGGGCCGCTATTGCTGGGCCAGGACCTGCATTGGGAGCCATCGGTCTGGTTTGTCATGGCCGGAGGGATCGCCGTCGTCGCGGCGTTCGTGCGGCTCGAGCGCCGGGTGGCCGGAAGTGGCGGTATGCCGCTGATCGATCTTGCATTGTTGTCCGATGCCGTCTTCATGCGCGGCCTGTACGCGGCGTTCTTCTTCTTCTTCGCCAATTTGTCATTCTATCTGGTGATGACGATTTTCATGCAGCGGGGCCTGCATATTCCGCCACTGCAGGCGGGCTGCGTGTTCCTGCCGCTGGTGCTCGCCTTCGTCGTGGCTTCGCGGCACAGCGCAATGCGGGCGCGCCGTCGCGGCACGCGCGTCCTGATCGAAGGCTGCGCCATCCAGATTGCCGGCCTCGCGGTGTTGGCGGCGGGCGTTGCATCGGCGGAAGCGACCGCATGGCGGCTGGCGCTGGTGCTGGCGATTTTCGGCTTCGGCCAGGGGCTGGTGATGGCGCCATTGTCGAGTGCGGTGCTTTCCACCGTGAAGCCTGCCAGCGCCGGCTCCGGTGCCGGGATGTACGGCACCACCCAGCAAATCGCCAACGCCAGCGGGGTCGCGGCCATCGGCGCGGTCTTCTTCACCATTGAAGCTGCCGGCTCCGCGCAGACGGCGCTGTTTGCGTCGCTGGCGCTGTTTGCGCTGTCGATCGCCACCGCCGCCGCGTTTCTGTCATGGATGCGCCGCGCGGCCGCACGTCGCGGCTGACTTATCCTCCGTGCTGACGTAATGGCAAAACTCGCGCAAAAACGCGCGGCGAGATCGCGAAGCTGTGTCCCGTCGTCATTGCGAGGCGCGAAGCGACGAAGCAATCCATCTTCGCTTATTGCGCGATGGATTGCTTCGCTTGCGCTCGCAATGACGGCGTGAGGTCGTCACCCATCGCCGCCGCCGCATTTCGGTCATGGAAGCGCCGCTCGGCCTGTCGCGAAATGTTATTTCTGGGGAATGACAGCACACGGTCTTTTTATTTTGCAGTGCAGCAACTATCTGTGCTCCCTGGAGTTAAGAAGTCTCTCGCCAAGGAGCTGCCGGTGTCCCTCGCCAAGAATGTCGAATTCCTGCGGCATCTGCCAAAACTGAATGCCCTCAACGGCTTTGGCCATTACGGACGTAACCTGCGGCCCGGATCGCACAGTCCGCTGGTCGAAACCACGGCTTTCGGGGCCAATTCGGGCGACTTGCGGATGTTTTCATTCGTTCCGGAAGGCCTCCAGCCAACGCCTGCCCTGGTCGTCGTGCTGCACGGCTGCGGCCAGACCGCCTCGGCCTATGATCTGGGCGCCGGCTGGTCGACGCTGGCAAAACATTATGGATTCGCGCTGCTGATGCCGGAGCAGCAGTCCGCCAACAACGCCAATGGCTGCTTCAACTGGTTCAATCCGGACGACACCGCGCGCGGCAGCGGCGAGGCCTGTTCGATCCGGCAGATGATTGCGCGAATGGTCCGCGACCACAAAATCGACGAGCGCCGCATCTTCGTCACCGGCCTTTCGGCCGGTGGCGCGATGACGTCGGTGATGCTGGCCACCTATCCCGAGGTGTTTTCCGCCGGCGCCGTCATCGCGGGCCTGCCCTACGGCGTCGCCAGCAATGTGCGGGAGGCGTTGAACGGCATGCTCCAGTCGTCCTCGCGCCCGGCCCGCGAATTGGGAGAACTGGTGCGCAAGGCGTCGAAGCATAAGGGGCCCTGGCCTAGGATTTCGGTATGGCACGGCAGTGCCGATCGCACGGTCAACCCGGCCAATGCCGACGAGATCGTCAAGCAATGGCTCGACCTGCATCATCTGCCCGCGGCGCCGATGTCGGAAGGCACCGTCGACGGCTATCCGCGCCAGATCTGGTGGGACGCCGACGGCGACACAGCCGTCGAATCCTACACCATCACCGACATGGCCCACGGCACCCCGCTCGGGCTCGCCGACAATGACGAGCGCTACGGCGCGCAGGGCGCGTTCCTGATCGAGGCGGGCATCTCCTCGTCGTATCACATCGCCAATTTCTTCGGCCTGACCGAACGGATTCGTCAGCCCAAAGCGGCGCCTGCGGCTGCGTCGAAGGAGATCCCGAAGGTCATTCCGATGATCCCGCCGGCGCCCTTGCCGATGCCGGATCTTTCCAAGGTGCTGTGGCCATTGGGGACCGTCCACCGCCCTGTCGAGCCGCCGCGTCAGCCGCGGCGTCGCGCCATCGATGTCGGAGGCGTCATCACCCGCGCGCTGACCGCCGCCGGCCTGATCAAATAGCGGCGCGTGACGGCGGCATGGTTAACGGCGATTGCCCGCGCCGGCCGCTTGCATTTTGTTCCGCTCCCGCAAAAATATTTCGGAACCGCTTGGCGGGGTCGCGCGTTTGCCCGGATTGTGACAGGCGGCTAAGTTCCCGCTGCAACTGGGCTGAACTTGGCCACCGACCGATCCTGATGTTGAATATCAATCGATTTGGTACTGCGGATTTTCTTGCCGGCGGGGGCGAGATGGGCGCGCTGACGCGGGCCCATGATTGGTCCGCGACCCCGCTCGGAAAACCCGAGAGCTGGCCGCAGAGCCTGCGCACGGCGGTGCGCATCCTGCTCAACACCAACCACCCGATGTTCATCTGGTGGGGTCCCGAACTGATCCAGTTCTATAACGACGCCTATCGCCAGACCATGGGACCCGAGCGTCATCCCAGCGCGCTCGGTCAGCCCGGCCGGGAATGCTGGGCCGAGATCTGGCCGATCATCGGGCCGCAGATCGAGCAGGTGATGAGTGGCGGCGGCGCGACCTGGCACGAGAACCAGCTCGTTCCGGTGACGCGCCACGGCAGGCTCGAGCAGGTCTGGTGGACCTATGGCTATAGCCCGATCGACGAAGACGATGGCGTCGGCGGCGTGCTGGTGGTTTGTCGCGACGTCACCAATGAATATCTCGCCGCCCAGGCGCTGCGCGAACGCGAGGCCGAACTGGCGCGGGTGCAGCAGGTGGGCCGGATCGGCGGGCTCGAAGTCGATCTGAGGACCGGCTTCCGCAATCGCCGGTCGCCGGAATATTTGCTGATCCACGGGCTGCCGCCGGAGGCGGCCGAGGAATCCCACGAGGACTGGGTGCGGCGCCTGCATCCCGACGATCGCGAGGCGACCGAAAAGAAATTCCGCGATGCGGTCGCCGGAGATGCGCTTGAATACAGCGTGCAGTACCGGATCATTCGTCCCTCCGACGGCGAGACCCGATGGATTTCGGTCAGATCCACTATCGAGCGCGACGCGCAGGGCAAGGCGATCCGCCTGGTCGGCGCGCATACCGATGTCACCGAGCAGGTCGCAGCCGAGCAGGCGCTGCGGCAAAGCGAGGAGCGCTTCCGAAAGTTGGCCGACCAGCTCGCCGAGCTCAACGCCACGCTGGCGCAGCGTGTCGAGGAGAAGACCCGGGAGCGCGACCGGATCTGGAACGTGTCGCAGGATCTCCTGGTGGTGGCCGATCGCGACGGCGTCTGGCGGACGGTCAATCCGGCCTTGACCCGGACGCTCGGCTGGAGCGAGGCCGAATTGTTGAACCGCACCTCGGAATGGCTGGCGCATCCCGACGATGGCGGCATCACCCGCGCGCACGTGGGCAAGCTCGGCGCCGGCGAGACCACCGTCAAATTCGAAAGCCGCTTCCGCCACAAGGACGGCTCCTATCGCTGGCTGTCCTGGACTGGTGTTGCCGATCGGGACCAGATCTATGCCGTCGCCCGCGACGTCACCGCCGAGAGGGCCGCCGCCGAGCGGCTGAAGGCGACCGAGGAAGCCCTGCTGCAGTCGCAGAAGATGGAAGCGGTGGGGCAACTGACCGGCGGCATTGCCCACGACTTCAACAATCTGTTGACGGGAATCGTGGGTTCCCTCGACCTGCTGCAGACCCGCCTCAACCAGGGGCGCACTGAAAACGTCGCGCGCTACATCAATGCGGCGATGACCTCGGCGAACCGCGCCGCGGCGCTGACCCATCGCCTGCTGGCCTTCGCGCGGCGGCAGCCGCTGATCCCGAAAAGCGTCGACGTCAATCAGCTGGTGGTGTCGCTGGAGGATCTGTTGCGCCGGACCATCGGCGAAACCATCGACCTGCAGATGCTGGCGGCGGACGATCTGTGGTTCACGCTATGCGATCCCAACCAGCTGGAAAGCGCGCTGCTCAATCTTGCGATCAATGCCCGCGACGCCATGCCGGACGGCGGCAGGCTCGCGATCTCGACCGCCAATGCGCGGATCGACAAACTGACCGCGGACATGCCGGCGCTTGCGCCCGGCGACTATGTCTGCGTCACGGTTGCCGACAGCGGCGTCGGGATGAGCGCGGAAGTGGCGGCGCGGGCCTTCGATCCGTTCTTCACCACCAAGCCGATCGGGCAGGGCACCGGGCTCGGGCTGTCGATGATCTATGGCTTCGCGCGGCAGTCGAACGGCCACGTCACCATCGACAGCAAGCTCGGGCAGGGCACGACGATCCGGCTCTATCTGCCGCGTCATCATGGCGGTCACGCCGCGGATCACGCCGCAGGTGTCAGGGCGGCCGAGTTCGCCTTCACCGGCGAGACCGTGCTGGTGGTCGAGGACGAGCCGGTGGTGCGCGGCGTCATCCTGGAGATGCTTACCGAGCAGGGCTATCGCACGCTGGACGCGGTCGATGGACCCTCGGGATTGAAGATTCTTCGCGGCGACCAGCGGATCGATCTGTTGGTCACCGACGTCGGCCTGCCCGGCATCAACGGCCGCCAGCTCGCCGACCAGGCCCGCGAGATGCGTCCCGGCCTCAAGGTGCTGTTCATCACCGGTTACGCCGACAGCGTGGCGACGGCCGACGGCTTCCTGCATGCAGGCATGGAGATGATCACCAAGCCGTTCGACCTCGACAACCTCTCGCAGCGCATCCGCGCGATGATTTCGAATTGAGCGGCAATAATCGCAGTCAGGCCGATGCGCTCACGACGCCGTCGCGCCGATCACCTCGATCGGCGTCACCGTGACCTCGCCGCCCGAGGCGGCCTGTCTCGTCCTCTCGGTATAATGCTTGAAGAAGTCGCGCGACTGTAACGCCTTCACGGCCGCCTCGTCTGCGGCCGCGGCGAGATGAAAATAGCTGGCGTTGTCGCGGTTCTTCATGACGCGGTAGCTGATTTTTCCCTTCAGCTCGGGATCAGTGTCGAGCGCGGTAATGAAGCGCGCGACTTCCCGATGCCATTCCTCCGGCGTGCCGTTGGCGAACTGGTATTTGATCATGAAATGCTTCATCGCGGGCCTCCTGCTGCAGGCCTCCAATCTGGCGCTTACAGGTACCCTTTTGCAAGTATGGACAAAAATGATACTATGGACTCTTTTGCAGCCGGCTTGTATTTTTCGCTGCGTGCAAGTGGAGATCGTCATGGCGAAGGCAAAAACGGCGCCGATCTGCGGATGCCCGGTGGCGGCGTTCCAGAAGATGATCAGCGGCAAATACAAGCTGCGCATCGTCTGGGATCTGCAGGACGGCCCGAGGCGCTATGGTGAAATCCGCAGCGGCCTGCTGCGCGGCTCTATCGGCAGCGCCGAAATCGCGCCGCGCGTGCTGTCGCGCGAATTGAAGGCGCTGACCGAGCAGGGCCTGATCGACCGCCGGGATTTTGGCGAAGTCCCGCCCAGGGTCGAATACCGGCTGACCCGCAAGGGCCGGAGTTTTGTCCCCGTCATCGCCGCGATCCGCGACTGGGGGTCGCGCCATCTCGCGCCATCGAACGCGGTCGAGATGGAAGCGGCCGAATAGACGGGCGGCGCGCGCTTACATCTCGCCGGTGAGAAATGGATTGGTCAGCCGTTCCTGGCCGATGCTCGATCCCGGGCCGTGGCCGCAGATGAAGCCGACGTCGTCGCCGAGCGGCAACAGCTTGTCCTTGATCGACTTGATCAGGGTCGCGTGATTGCCGCCGGGAATGTCGCTGCGTCCGACCGAGCCGCTGAACAGCACGTCGCCGACATGGGCAAAGTGCATTTCCTTGTTGTAGTACACCACGCTGCCCGGCGAATGGCCGGGGCAATGCAGGATGTCGAAGCTCAACTCGCCGATCGCGACCCGGTCGCCTTCTTCGAGCCAGCGGTCGGGGGCGAAATCGCGCACCCCGGTCATGCCGAAGCGGGCGCCGCTTCCCACCACATTGTCGAGCAGGAACTTGTCGGCGATGTGCGGGCCTTCGATAGCGACCTTCAGCGCGTCGCGCAGTTCGGCGGCGCCGCCGACATGGTCGATGTGGCCGTGGGTCAGCCAGATCTTCTCCACCGTGACGCCGGTCTGCTTGATTCCCGCCATGATCTTCGGCACGTCGCCGCCGGGGTCGATCACGACCGCCTTCCTGGTGGCCTCGCACCACAGCAGGGTGCAATTCTGCTCGAACAGCGTGACCGGTATGATGGCGGCGCCGGCCTTCGCCTTGGTTTCGGTTTGCTCGGTCATGTCAGCACAATGCCGATTTTTGGCAGTGAGCCAAGTAAAAGATTCGAGCATTTGCGCGCCGCCGGCCGCGCGATCTGTCATACCGGAGTCGCCATAGGCGCGCTGGTTGAACCTGCCGCCGGTTCCGGCGTTGCCCTGCGCAACGCGATTTCAAGGGAGCGCCGTCCGAGATGGATCAAAGCGACGAATTCTGGTGGCGGCACGGGATTTTCTATCAAATCTATCCGCGCTCATTCCAGGATTCCAATGCCGACGGCGTCGGCGACATCCAGGGCATTGTCGATCGGCTGCCCTATCTGCGGGCGCTTGGCATTGATGCGATCTGGCTGTCGCCGATCTTTCCGTCCCCGATGGCCGATTTCGGCTACGACATTTCCGACTACGTGGGCATCGATCCGCTGTTCGGCACGATGGACGATTTCGACGCGTTGATGGCGGCTGCGCATGCCGCTGGCCTCAAAGTCATCCTCGATCTCGTGCCCAACCATACCTCCGACCAGCATCCGTGGTTCGTCGAGAGCCGCGCCTCGCGCGAAAATCCCAGGCGCGACTGGTATCTCTGGCGCGACCCTGCGGCGGACGGCGGGCCACCGAACAACTGGTTGTCGGAGTTCGGCGGCAGCGCCTGGCAATATGACGCCAAGACCGGGCAATATTACTATCACGCCTTTCTCGCCCAGCAGCCGGATTTGAACTGGCGCAACCCGCAAGTGCGTCAGGCCGTCTATGACGTGATGCGCTTCTGGCTTCGCAAGGGGGTCGATGGCTTCCGCGTCGACGTGATCTGGCATCTGATCAAGGATGCGCAGTTTCGCGACAACCCGCCCAATCCGAACTTTCGCGAAGGTCGGCCGCCGAATGAAAGGCTCTTGACGCAATACTCCACCGATCAGCCCGAGGTCCACGAGGTGATCGCAGAGATGCGGCGCGTGACCGACGAATTCGGCTCTCGCGTGTTGATCGGCGAAGTCTACCTGCCGCTGCACCGTCTCGTCGCCTATTATGGCAACGACCTCTCCGGTGCGCAGATGCCGTTCAACTTCGCGCTGTTGTCGACGCTGTGGAGCGCGCGCTCGATCGAAAGGATCATCGCCGACTACGAGCGCGCCTTGCCGGCCGGCGCCTGGCCGAACTGGGTGCTCGGCAACCATGACCGGCCGCGGGTGGCGAGCCGGGTCGGGCCGGAACAGGCGCGGGTTGCCGCGATGCTGCTATTGACGCTGCGGGGAACGCCGACGCTCTATTACGGCGACGAGATCGGCATGCATCAGGTCGCGATCGCGCCCAATCAGGTGCGCGACCCCTTCGAGAAGAACGTGCCTGATATCGGCGTCGGCCGCGACGGTTGCCGCACCCCGATGCAATGGAGCGCCGCGCCGCATGCGGGCTTCTCGACGGCAGTGCCGTGGCTGCCGTTGCCCGACGATTTCGTCCACGAAAACGTGGTCAACCTGGCGGCGGATTACCGATCCATCCTCCACCTCTACAGGGCGTTGATCGAACTGCGAAGGCAATACCCGCCGCTTGTCTCGGGCGACTACGTACAGATTGCCGCACAGGGCGATCTCCTGCTCTACCGGCGTCAGCAGGAAGGCCAGGCGATGGTGGTCGCGCTCAATCTGGGCGCCGAGCCGGTTTCGATGACGTCCGATGCCGCCGGCCTCGATGGCGAGGTTCTGCTTTCAACGATGCTCGACAGGGCAGGCGAGAAAATTCAGGGCACGCTGGATTTGCGCGGCAATGAAGGCGTGATCATCGGGTAGAGCATGATCCGGAAAAGTGGACGCCGGTTTTCCGAAAAGATCATGCTCAAACAAAAAATTATCCTGACAATTCACGCCGGGTGGCCGGCCTTGCCGGCCGCATCGATGTCGATGTCGCTACGCTTGAGCAGATAGTCGAGGCCGCCGACGCGATACCAGCGGTAGCCATAGCCCTCGATCACCAGCCTGTGCCGGCCGCGCTCGTCGGCATGGCTGTGATCCTCCGCCAGAAGGTTGACCAATAGCTTGCCCGCGTCTCCCGGCAGCCCGCTCGCAAACGAAATCTCCCGCGGCTTCTCGTCGAGATTGTGCACGAACAGTACGGAATTGTTGCGCCAGTCGTAGCGCAGGATCAATACCGCGGGGTCGCGCGTCGCGATCACCTGAAAATCGCCCCAGCCGATCTCCGGAACTTCCTTGCGCATCCGGATGATGCGTTCGGTCCAGTTCAGCATCGAGTTGGTGTCGCGGCGCTGCTTGGCGACGTTGACATGCTGATAGCCGTAGGGGCCCTCGTCGATCACGGGCGAGCAGGGCCGGTCGCTCTCGGTGAAGCCGGCATGCGGCTCGGTCGACCATTGCATCGGCGTGCGGGCGCAATTGCGCTCGGGCAAAGCGAGATTATCGCCCATGCCGATCTCGTCGCCGTAGCGGATCACCGGCGTCCCCGGCAGCGTGCACATCAGGCTATAGGCCAGTTCGAGGCGACGGCGGTCGCCGCCCAGCATCGGCGCCAGCCGGCGGCGGATGCCGCGGTCGTAGAGCTGCATGTTCTTGTCGGGACCGAATTTCTCGAATACGACCTGCCGCTGCGCCTTGGTCAGCCGGCCGAGATCGAGCTCGTCGTGGTTGCGCAAAAACAGCCCCCATTGCGCGGTCGCGGGCCGCGGCCTGGTCGCCTTCAGCGCCTTCGCCAGTGGACGGGTATCGGCGGACGCCAGCGCATAGAACAGATGCTGGTTGACGTGGAAGTTGAACATCATCTGCATGCGGTCGCCGTCGTCGCCGAAATATTCCATGTCGGTTTCCGGCAGCACATTGGCTTCGGCGAGAATGATCGCGTTGCCCTGCCGCCATTGCAGGAATTCCCGGAACGAGCGCAGCATGTCGTATTGTTCCACGGGCGTGCGGACCCTGGCGCCCTTGGTCGCGATCACGAAGGGAACAGCGTCCATGCGAAAACCGGAGACGCCGAGCTGAATCCAGAACCCCATGATCTTGAGGATTTCGGCCTGGACCAGCGGGTTCGAGGTGTTGAGGTCTGGCTGGAAATCATAAAAGCGGTGAAAGTACCAGGCCCTGGCCTCCTTGTCGTGCGTCCAGGTTGACTTCTGCACACCGGGAAACACCATGCCCTTGTTGGCGTTGGCCGGCCGCTTGTCGGCCCACACATACCAGTCGCGGAACGGCGAATCCCTCGAGCTTCGCGCGTCCTTGAACCAGGCGTGCTGGTCCGAGGTGTGGTTGACGACGAGATCGATGATGACGCGGATGCCGCGCTGCCGGCAGCCATGGGTGAACTCGACGAAATCGCCGAGCGTGCCGTAACGCGGATCGACGCCGTAATAGTCGGAGATGTCGTAGCCGTCGTCCTTGCCCGGGGAGGGCTGGAACGGCATCAGCCAGATCGTGGTGACGCCGAGGCCCTGCAGATAATCGAGCCGCCGCAGCAGGCCCTTGAAGTCGCCAATGCCGTCGCCATTGGCGTCCATATAGGTGCCGACGGAAAGGCAGTAGAATACGCCGTTCTTGTACCAGAGGTCGTCGATCATGCCCTGCCAGCCATTCTTGTCGTTGACCGGTATCAAGTGACGGCTGACGGTCGGGTTCCGCGCACAGCTTTAGTTCGCCGGCGGGTGTAGCGCGATGGAGAACGAAACCGGAATCGGCTAGTATGCCGCGATGGAACAGCCCGCCCGCCAGATCAGCCTCGCGCCGCCGCCGGACCGACGTCAGTCCGAGACGGCGCTTGCGATCGCGCGCGGCACCGCGCGGCTGTTGCGGTCGCTGGGATTTTCCTGCATCAGCGAATTGCCGCTGCCTTCGGGCCGGCGCGCTGACCTGGTGGCGCTGAACCAGCGCGGCGAGATCTGGATCGTCGAGATCAAGTCGTCGATCGAGGATTTCCGGGCCGACCAGAAATGGCAGGATTACCGGCTGCACTGCGACCGGCTGTTTTTCGCCTTCACGCAGGATATTCCCTGCGAGATTTTCCCTGCCGATACCGGCCTGATCGTGGCGGACGCCTATGGCGCGTATTTGCATTGTAACGCGCCGGAGCATCGGCTGGCGGGGCCGACCCGCAAATCGATGACGGTGCGCTTTGCGGTCGCCGCGGCCCAGCGCATCAACCGGCTGGTCGATCCGCAGGGGCACGGGGAATTTTAGTCTTGTATGGTGGCAAAGGCGCGTCCGCGCCGTGCCCACCATCTATCCAATTCGTTAACCGGTGTGGTGGGCATGCTTCGCCTTGCCCACCCTACGATCCGAAGTTCCAGGTAATATTACCGCGGCGCGCGCTTGGCGAGGATGCGCTGCAGCGTCCGGCGGTGCATGTTCAGCCGCCGCGCGGTCTCCGAGACGTTGCGGTTGCACATCTCGTAGATGCGCTGGATGTGCTCCCAGCGCACCCGGTCGGCCGACATCGGATTTTGCGGCGGCTCGGACTTCTCGGTGCCGCTGGCGAGCAGGGCTGCAACCACATCATCGGCGTCGGCCGGTTTTGAGAGATAATCCACCGCGCCCATTTTCACCGCGGTGACGGCGGTGGCGATATTGCCGTAGCCGGTCAGCACGATGGCGCGCGCGTCGGGGCGCTTGCGCTTCAAAGCCGACACCACGTCGAGCCCGTTGCCGTCGCCGAGCCGCAAATCGACCACCGCAAACGCCGGCGCCGCCTTGCCGATCTGCGCCAGGCCGTCGCTGACGCTGTCGCAGGATGTCACGGTAAAACCGCGGGTTTCCATGGCGCGCGACAGCCGCTCCAGGAACGGCTTGTCGTCTTCCACAATCAGCAGCGAGCGGTCGGGGTGGCCGGTCAGTTCGGCGATGGCGTTCACGAGAAGGGTCCATCCTTTGGTCGGGCACCCAAGATATGGCGTGGGAAAGTGGTGCTGCCAAGGCCGCACAAAGTAGTGCCAAACATGTATTCCGCTAAGGTAGATACGAGTTTTGCGGTTAGACGGTTGCGGATTGTGAAGAGGTGGACAAACCCGGAACATTTATTGCGCTGGGACCGAGAATCAGCATCAATCGCAAATAGAGCCGAGGCATTCCGTAGGAGTAACCCTCGGTCCTGCATATCAGTTGAGGGGCTGATCGCAGGCTTTGGACAGTAGCAGGAGCGATCCTGAGTCTTTCCATGTCGTCCAGATCGGCCCAGTTCCCAGGAGCCGAATCATGCGCTTCGTACACGCCCGTGAATACCTGAATGCTGGCGATGTCGTCGTCGTTCAATGCTCGCATCAATGCAATGTGCGAGTGATGGGTGATGCAGACTTTCGGAGTTTCAAGAACAATGGGGCTCACAATTACCACGGGGGTCATTTCGTGAAGCTGCCCGCACGAATTGTGGTCCCGCAAAACGGATATTGGAATATTACGGTCGATCTTGGCGGAAGCCCGTCGGCTTTCAAATATGGAATTAGCTATCTGAAATCCGCGATCGCATAGTTTTCGCTTTTGCGACGGACCTTGCGTCGGGAACGAAGAATTGGAGTTGGAGTGATGGTAGATATGGCCGCTATTTCGGGTCTCGCGTCATCTCTCAAGGCGGTCGGCGAAATCACGAAAGCAATGATCGGCATACGCGATGGAGCGATGCTTCAGGCGAAGGCCATCGAACTAAATGGAATAATCCTGTCCGCCCAACAGAGCGCGCTTGATGCCAATATTGCACAAGTTGATCTGACCCAGCGCATCCGCGATCTTGAAGCCAAGATTACCAAGCTTGAGAGTTGGGAGGCAGAGAAGCAGCGCTACGAACTCGCGGAAATCGGTGCTGGAGGTTTTGCCCATGTTGTCAAATCAGGGATGCTAAATGGTGAACCGATTCATTGCATATGCAGCGACTGCTACCAGCGTGGCGAAAAATCGATCCTTCAGATGACTCGGAACACATACGGTTCGGTGACCCTCGTCTGTCCCCGCTGTAAATGCAATGTTGAAGGTAGCGAGGATCATCCAGGCTATCCCTTGAAACGTGAGCATGCCCCAGACCCAAAGGAAAAGGCGCGTGCCGGACTTGAACTGTGTCCAATTTGCAGAACAGGAAGGCTCGCCATTATTTCGGTTGAACCCGACCCAATATTTGGCGACATGGGCGTACAGCAACGAAAATTGAGGTGCGATAATACATCGTGCGGTCACACTGAGAGCCGTCAACACGACCCGAGCCGCACCTAAGCGCCGATGCCAGACCCAATCTCAGCAGGATTTCTAGGCGCTGCTTACAGCTTTGCGTCCTTAGTTTGGGGATACATCAAGTGGCCAGCGAAACAAATTGCGCTGGCCTTCCGGTTAAATGCGAGAGTGGCCGAATTAGAGGAGAAGCTTGGCAGGCTAAGTGAAACGCCAGCAGCGCCATCGCCCTTTCGCAAGTGTCCTTACTGCGGAGAGCGGGACATGCGAATGCAAGATCGCTACCGCTTTAGGCACAGCCCATTTGATCGAGAGCGTTACTTTCACGAAAAGTGGCGATGTTATTCATGCGGCGCTATGGACGAAGTTAATATACCTGAGCCCGGTGGATAGTTTATGATCGATTGGAAGAAATACCGAGAGAGCATCGGTTATACGCAAGCCAGAGTATCGAAGGACGCCAAGGCGTGGCACTCCTTGGCTCTAGGCTACCGCGCGGCCGCGGAATTATTGGATGAGTTTCGAGATCGCATACCGTCCGATACCCGCCCATTCGCATTCAACGCGGCGCTCTCGATCGAGCTAATACTCAAAGCTATCCTTGCACAAAAGTGTATTGGCATTCCAAGCCGTGGGGACGGTCATGATCTTCTTGTACTGTCTGACAAGGCGTCGGTTATGTTAAGCGACAATCAGCGTCGAACGCTTGATCTCTTAACCGCAACGATCATTTGGTCGGGGCGATATCCTGCCCCGAACACCAAAACTAAGTGGGATGAGTATCAGGATATCACCTTTGAATCACATGTCGTTCGCACCACAATTGGAAACGTTAGCCGCGTCATGGCCAATCGCGATACATTTCCCGATTGGAACAATTACTCCAAAATTTGGGACGTGTGCGTTGCTGAATTTCGAAGATGTTCCTAGCTGTGGGCCGCTTGGAGCGCGTTTTCGGTGTGCGCAGCTAACGTTTCCCTTGGCCGAAAATGCTCTGACCGCCGCGAGCGTGATCTAAGAGTCCGGCTCGGCAGGCGTTTCGGCGGTCTCGAAGCGGTCGCGCGGCCAGGCGATCTGGACCACCGCGCCGTGATCCGGAAAGATCCGGTTGGAGAAGGAGACCTTGGCGCCGGTCCGCTCCAGCAGCGTGCGGGCGATGAAGACGCCCAAGCCGAGGCCCTGATGGTCGCCCTTGGGCTCGAGCGGGGTTTCCTCGGTGCTCTTGCGCCGCGACAGATAGGGTTCTCCAATCCGCTTGATGATGTCGGGGGCAAATCCCGGCCCATCGTCGGAGATCATGATCTCCACCGTCTCGCTGTTCCACCACGCATTCACCTCCACCGTGGTCCGCGCGAAATCGACGGCGTTTTCCAGGATGTTGCCGACGCCATAGAGGATCGCCGGATTGCGGCTGCCGACCGGCTCGGCTGCGCCGGCGACCGCGATCCGGACCTTGATCGTGACGCCGAAATCGCGATGCGGCGCCACGATTTCCTCGATCAGCGTCGACAGCTTCATGTGGTCGAACGGCGCGCCGGTCGCCGACAATTGCGTGATCTTGGCCAGGATGTCGCGGCAGCGCTGCGCCTGTTCCCGCAACGTCTTGATGTCGCCGGAAAGCTGGCTGTTGTCGCCCAGGCTCTTCTCCAGTTCGCGCGAGATCAGGAAAATCGTCGAAAGCGGCGTGCCGAGTTCGTGCGCGGCCGCCGCCGCTAGCCCGTCGAGCTGGGTGAGATGCTGTTCGCGGGTCAAGACCAGTTCGGTCGCGGCCAGCGCGTCCGACAGCTTGCGGGCTTCCTCGGTGACCTGGAACGCATAGAGGCTGGTGACCCCGATCGCCAGCACGATCGAAAGCCAGACGCCGAGCAGATAGATCGGCGGCAGCACCAGCGGATCATCGCTGTCCCATGGCAGCGGCAGATGGAAATAGACCAGCACCGAGGCGCAGGCGACGGCGAATGCGCCGAGCGCGATCGTCAGCCGCACCGGCAGCGCGGTGGCCGAGATCAGGACCGGGGCGAGGAACAGGAACGAAAACGGGTTTTCGAGGCCGCCGGTGAAGAACAACAGCCCGGCCAGTTCGGCGATATTCAATGCCAGCAGCGCGGCGGCATAGGCCGGCTCCAGCCGCTGCATCGGATTGAAGGCGGTCTGCAGCACCAAATTGAGCAGCGCCGAGAGGCCGATGATGGCGACGCAGGGAACCACCTCGACGTCGAATTCGAGCCCCTGCACCACGATGAAAAGCGCGACCAGTTGCCCGAGCACCGCAAGCCAGCGCAGCCGCAGGATCGTGTCCAGGCGGATATGGCGGCGCGGATGGCGAAAATCGGAGGCGGCGACGTCGGTCATGGCGGGCAGTCTAACGGCGTGACGTCCCGGCCACAAATTTGCTGAAGCGGGTATTGTCCGTCATGGCCGGGCTTAACCGTCCGAAGGACGGCGTCGCTTCCGCTCGCCTATGCCCGGCCATCCACGTCTTGTTTTTGCGAAGAAGCAAGAGAGACGTGGATGCCCGGGACGAGCCCGGGCATGACGACCTTCTTGCACTTGCCGCCGCAATGGCCCAATGAACGGGCCGCATGATGAATGACGGCGCAGCCATCTCCCCGATGCCCGCCGCCGATCCGACCCTATCGGCGGCGATCGAGGTCGCGCATCTCGTCAAGGTCTACAAGACCACCCGCGCAGTCGACGACATCTCGTTTGCCATCGCCCGCGGCAGCATCACTGGGCTGCTCGGCGGCAACGGTGCCGGCAAGACCACGACGATCGCCATGATCATGGGCCTGGTGCTGCCGACCTCGGGCAAGATAACGGTGCTGGGCGCCTCGATGCCCGACCAGAGCGCCGCGGTGCTGGGCCGGATGAACTTCGAAAGCCCCTATGTCGACATGCCGATGCGGCTCACGGTGCGGCAGAACCTGACGATCTTCGGCAAGCTCTACGCGGTCGATCGCTTGCGCGAGCGCATTGCGCAGCTCGCCGACGATCTCGATCTCGGCGACTTCCTCGACCGCGCCAACGGCAAGCTTTCCGCCGGGCAGAAGACCCGGGTGGCGCTGGCGAAAGCGCTGATCAACCAGCCGGAATTGTTGCTGCTGGACGAGCCGACCGCTTCGCTAGATCCCGATACCGCCGACTGGGTCAGGCAGCATTTGATGGACTATCGCAAGGCGCATGGCGCGACCATCCTGTTGGCCTCGCACAACATGCTCGAGGTGGAACGGCTGTGCGACCGCGTCATCATCCTGAAGCGCGGCCGCATCGAGGACGACGATACCCCCGACGGCATCATGGCCCGCTACAACAGGGAGACGCTGGAGGAAGTGTTTCTCGACGTCGCGCGCGGCCGCGTTCGGGAGGCCGCGCCATGACCGGCCTCGCGCTGCCTCTGGATATCTCGCCGCATCGGATCGGCGCGATGATCCTGCGCTACTGGTATCTTCTGATGTCGTCGTGGCCGCGGCTCTTGGAACTGCTGTACTGGCCGGCGCTGCAGATCATCACCTGGGGTTTCCTGCAGAGCTACATCGCGCAGAATGCCGGCTTCTTCGCGCGCGCCGGCGGCACCCTGATCGGCGCGGTGATCCTGTGGGACATCCTGTTTCGCGGCCAGCTCGGGTTTTCGATCTCGTTTCTCGAGGAAATGTGGGCGCGCAACCTCGGCAACCTGATGATGAGTCCGTTAAAGCCGATCGAGTTCCTGATTTCGCTGATGGTCATGAGCCTGATCCGGCTCGCGATCGGCGTGATTCCGATGACGCTGTTGGCGCTGTTTCTGTTTCACTTCAATTTCTATGGCATCGGGCTGCCGCTGATCGCCTTCTTCTGCAATCTGATCTTCACCAGCTGGTCGGTCGGGATTTTCGTCTCTGGGCTGGTGCTGCGCAACGGGCTCGGCGCGGAGAGCATCGTCTGGACGCTGATGTTCGGCATCATGCCGCTGGCCTGCATTTACTATCCCGTAACGGTGCTGCCGCACTGGCTGCAATATGTCGCCTGGTCGCTGCCGCCGACCTACGTATTCGAGGGCATGCGGGCGCTGTTGATCAACCAGGTGTTTCGAACCGACCTGATGCTCGATGCGCTCGCCATCAACGCCGTGCTGCTGATTGCGTCATTTGGGATATTTCTTGCGCTTTTGCAGAGCGCCCGCCGCCACGGTTCGCTGCTCGGGGGTGGCGAATAAGTCACTTATCCCAAGTATTTGAAGAATCTTCGACTTGTCCGGCACGGTAGCTATACCGATCTCTGCATTGACGCATTATTACGCATTCGGCACTATGCTGCGCTGCAAAGGGATTGAGGATTAAATGCCGATTGGCGAGTTTGGCGGCGCACCGCCCCTGGTGGACGAAGGCAGTCCGGCGCTGACCACGCCGATGTACTGGATGTACGAGATGGCGCAGGCCTCGCTCAATCCGGCGCGTGCCGTCACCGACGCGACCAAGATCCTGTTTCAGAATCCGCTCAATCCGTGGTCGCACACCGAATTCGGCAAGTCTGTCGCCGCCGGCTGCGAATTGTTCGAGCGCACCACCCGCCGCTACGGCAAGCCCGAATGGGGCATCAACGACACCGAAGTCAACGGCGTGCGTACCCCGATCGAGATCCGCACCGTGTGGGAAAAGCCGTTCTGCAGGCTGTTGTACTTCGATCGCAAGCTCACCCGCCCGCTGCGCTTTCCGCAGCCGCGGGTGCTGATCGTGGCGCCGATGTCGGGGCACTATGCGACGCTGTTGCGTGGCACGGTGGAGGCTTTTCTGTCGACCCATGAAGTCTACATCACCGATTGGTCCGATGCCCGGATGGTCCCGCTCGCCGCGGGCCGTTTCGATCTTGAAGACTATGTCGACTACGTCATCGAGATGCTGCATGTGCTCGGCGGCAACATGCACGTGATCGCGGTGTGCCAGCCTTCGGTGCCCGTGGTGGCGGCGGTCTCCATCATGGAAGCCGAGCATGACCCCTATGTGCCGATCTCGATGACGCTGATGGGCGGCCCGATCGATACCCGCCGCAATCCCACCGCCGTCAACAACCTCGCCGCCGAGCGCGGTATCGACTGGTTTCGCAACCACGTCATCACCAAGGTGCCGTTTCCGCATCCGGGCGTGATGCGCGACGTCTATCCGGGCTTCCTGCAGCTGTCGGGCTTCATCAGCATGAATCTCGACCGCCATACGGACGCCCACAAGGCCCTGTTCAAGAACCTGGTGAAGGGCGACGGCGACCTGGTCGACAAGCACCGCGATTTCTATGACGAATATCTCGCCGTGATGGACCTGTCGGCGGAGTATTATCTGCAGACCGTCGATACCGTGTTCGTCAAGCACGCGCTGCCGAAGGGCGAGATGACCCATCGCGGCAAGCCGGTCGACCCCTCGAAGATCACGCGCGTGGCGCTGATGACGGTGGAAGGCGAAAACGACGATATCTCCGGGCTCGGCCAGACCGAAGCAACCCATGCGCTGTGCAGTTCGATTCCCGCCCACCGTCGCGTGCACTACGTGCAAAAGGGCGTCGGGCACTACGGCGTGTTCAACGGTTCCCGTTTCAAATCGGAGATCGTGCCCCGCATCTCCGATTTCATGATGTCGGCGGCGAACCCGAGGCCTTCACTCGCCGCCGCGGCGGAATGAGCGCCGAACCGTATCGATATCTCCGTTTTTGAAGGCGCGCCCCGGTCTGCCTTGCCGAATATCCGGCGTCAAATGGACTTTCGGGTGCGAATCCGAGCCGATCGCCGGTTTTCCCGGCGTGATCGGCGAAACGGGCCGCAATCGGCCGCCGATTCGACCGACCGGCTAACCCCTTGAATAGGCCTCTGGAAATGGCGATTCACGCGTCCCGAAGGAATGAGTTCGAAATACACAGCTTGAGCGGCCATTAGACCGGGGTTTAGGGCCGAAATTATTCGATCCAGCCCCTTCCTGTAGGGCCTGATTTTCGAACAACCCCTGTATATTGGGCAAATGATTTGTTTTTGCGCCGAGCGATTTCACTGGCGGCGGATGTGGCAGAATCCGGGCGAGCTTCTCATCCCCGGACTAGCAGACATGGCCACTCGCGCCCTCCTTTATCGGCGGCCTTACGAACCGACTCGACTTTTGGTCAAGCACGGCTCGCAAATCTATTCGGTTCGGCTGCGCCGGCACCGGCGCGCGCGCCGCTACACCTTGCGGATTCACCCGAGCGACCGCGAAGCGATCCTGACCATGCCGCCGCGCGGCACCATCGCCGACGCCAAGGATTTCGCGCAGCGTCACGGCGGCTGGATTGCCGCGCGCCTCGGCCGCTTGCCGAAGGCTGCGCCCTTTCTGCCGGGTACCGTGGTGCCGTTGCGCGGCGTTCCGCACCGGATCGTGCATCGCGCCGGCCAGCGCGGCACGGTGTGGACCGAAATGCGCGACAGCGGCGATCGGATTCTCTGCGTCGCCGGCGGTCCTGAGCATATCGAGCGGCGGGTGCTCGACTATTTGAAGCGCGAAGTGCGCCGCGACCTGCAGAAGTCCGCGCAGGCTTACGCGGCTGCGCTGGGCGTGCGGGTGAAGCGGCTGTCGATCCGCGACCAGTCGAGCCGCTGGGGATCGTGCACCTCGGCCGGCTCGCTGTCGTTTTCCTGGCGGCTGATCCTCGCCCCGCCTTATGTGCTCGACTATCTCGCGGCCCACGAGGTGGCGCATCTGGTCGAGATGAACCACTCCGCGCGATTCTGGCGGGTGGTCGCCAAAGCCTGCGGCCATGTCGAGCGCGCCAAGGCCTGGCTCGACACCCATGGCAACGATCTGCATCGTTACGGGATCCAGGACTAGCGAGCTTCGCTCGTGTCCCGGACGCGGTGCAGTCGTAGCCCGGATGGAGCGAAGCGCAATCCGGGACCGGCCGATCCCATTGTTAGATCTGCCCCGGATTTCGCTTCGCTTCATCCGGGCTACTCTCGCCCTGTCTACCGCCCGAACAGCCGGTCCATCAGCCAGCCGTCCAACCCGCCTGCGGCTTCCGGCCGCACCGACGCTCGCGTCGGCGCCGGCCGCACGGCCGCGCTGGCGGGGGTGTTGGCCACGGGCGCGCTCACCTGCGAAGCAGCCTGCGCGATGTTGGCAAAGAAGCCGCCGCCTTGCGAGCCCGGCAATGGCGCGGGCGCGATGCCCTGATGGGCGGCTTTCATGAATCGGGTCCAGACTTCCACCGGCAATCCGCCGCCGGTGGCCTTCTTGGTCGGCGAGTTGTCGTCATTGCCGAGCCAGACGCCGCAGACGAGATTGGCGGTGTAGCCGATGAACCAGGCATCGCGGAAGTCCTGGCTGGTGCCGGTCTTGCCGGCCGCCATCCAGCCGGGAAGCTCCGCCTTGTGCGCGGTGCCGGACAGCAGCGTCTCCTGCATCATGGTGTTCATGGCAGCGACGTTGCGCGGCTCGATCACCTGGCCCAGCTGATCGGGCTGCCGTGCGTACAAAACCTTGCCGTCGGCGGTGCGGATCCGCGTCACGACATGCGGGGAGACCCCCAGGCCGCCGTTGGCGAAGGGCGCATAGGCGCCGACCAGTTCGAGCACGGACACTTCGGACGTGCCGAGCGCGATCGAGGCGTTGGGATCAAGTTTTGAGGAGATGCCAAGCCGGTGCGCGGTGCGCACCACGTTCTTCGGCCCGACTTCGAGGCCGATCCGCACCGCAACCGTGTTGAGCGACATGGCCAGCGCCTGCGTCAGGGTCACCGCGCCGAAATATTCGCGGCTGTAATTCTCCGGCTTCCAGCCCTTGACGTCGAGCGGCGCATCCTGCCGGATCGTCTCCGGCGTGAGACCTGCCTCGATTGCGGTGAGGTAGACGAACGGCTTGACCGCCGAGCCCGGCTGGCGCTTGGCCGTGACCGCGCGGTTGTACTGGCTTTCGGCGTAATTGCGGCCGCCCACCATGGCGCGCACCGCGCCGTCGGGCGTCATCGCCACCAGCGCGCCCTGGCTGACATTGAACTTCACGCTTTTTGCCGCGAGTTCGTCGATGACGGCGGATTCGGCGGCGCTCTGCAGTTTCGGATCGATCGTGGTCTCCACCACGATGTCCTGGTCGATCTGACCGACCAGATCGTCGAGCACTTCGCCGATCCAGTCCGCGACGTAGTTGACGGTGCCGGCGCCCGCCGCCTTCACATTATAGGAGGGATGGCCGATCGAGGCCTGCGCCTGGGCTTCCGTGATGAACTTGGCATCCGCCATCGCGGCGAGCACGGTCTGCGCGCGTTTTTCGGCGCCTTCGGGGTTGCGGTTGGGCGCCAGCCGCGACGGCGACTTGACGAGGCCGGCGAGCATCGCGGCTTCCGCCAGCGTGACATTCTTGGCGGACTTGCCGAAATAGCGTTGCGCCGCGGCTTCGACGCCATAGGCGCCGGAGCCGAAATAGACCCGGTTGAGGTAGAGTTCGAGAATCTCGGCCTTGCTATGCTTGCGCTCGAGCCAGAGCGCGAGTTCGGCTTCCTGCAGTTTCCGCTGCAGCGTGCGCTCCTGGGTCAGGAACAGGTTCTTGGCGAGCTGCTGGGTAAGCGTCGAGCCGCCCTGCGAGACGCCCCGGTGCAGCACATTGGCCACCGCCGCGCGCAGGATGCCGAGCGGATCGACGCCGTAATGCGAATAGAAGCGGCGGTCTTCGATCGCGATGAAAGCCTTGGGCAGATAGGGCGGCAGGTCCTTCAGCGCGATATTGCTGCCGGCCATTTCGCCGCGGGTTGCCAGCACGCTGCCGTCGAGGCCGGTGATTTCGATGTTCGGCGGCCGCTTCGGGATTTCGAGCGACTGGATCGGCGGCAAATGCGCGCCGGCCCAGACCACGGCGCCGACGATGGCGATTCCCGCCCAAAGGCCGAGCACCGCGCCCCAGTAGAACAGGCGCGCGATACCGCCGCGCGCGCGGCCGCCCGATTTGCGCTTGCGGCTTGTTTGGCTCACGCGCGGCTTTCTTGCAGGCGGAGGATCGTCATCGGCGTCCCGGGTCTCGCGCCTGGGGGCACGTTTCTTCGGCGTCTGGTCGTCGGCGGCAATGCGGTCCTGCGGACTGAGGCGTAATTCCGATAGCGCTGCGGCGAGCCCGAATTGCGGCTCCTTGCGTCCGCCGCCCTTTTTCCGTCCCCACGCCATACCCAAAACGCCCGTACCGTCAGATGCGGGAGATTAGCCGGCGGGGTTTAAGGGCACGTAAAGCGATGGTTAAGGCTGATGCGGCGGCGGGCGCGCAAGCTGTTGGGAAACAAGAGTTCAGCGACTCTTAACCCTACCATCGGCGCGAAATCTCCCAGTCTCGTCATGGCCGGGCCATAGCCGTCCGAAGGACGGCGTCGCTTCCGCTCGCCTATGCCCGGCCATCCACGTCTTTCTTGTTTCCGGACCCAAAGACGTGGATGCCCGGGACAAGCCCGGGCATGACGATTTTGAGTCAGTTCGATCAGGTGTCGATATCAGCCGGCGGGGCCGGTGTCTTCGAGGATTGGGCCGAACAGTTCCCATCGCTCGCCGTTGAACTTCATCATCTGCAACTGCTTGTTGACCCGATAGTCGGTCGGCGACGTGTTGGCGACGATGCCCGGCAGCGACAGGTCGAGCTGAACGTTCTTCAGGCTGGTCGCCTGCTTCATGATGTTCTCGCGGGTCAGATCGTCGCCGCACTGCTTGAGCACGTAGATCAGCAATTGCGTTGTCGAGTAGCCGTAGGTGTTGAAGCTCGAATCCTTGTCGCCGTCCGGGTAGTACTTCGCCATGAATTCGAAAAACTTCTTCATGCCGGGATCGTCCTTCCAGGTCGGATCGAGCGGATCCTTGCCGTAGTTGACGCTGATCACGCCCTTCGAGGCGTCCAGACCCGCCGGCTTCATCACCGCGCCGACCGAGGTGGCGTTGATGTCGAGGATGTGCACGGGGTGCCAGCCGAGTTCGGCGATCTTCTTGATCGCCTGCGCCGCCTGCTTCGGCGTCGAAGCGCTGAAGAACAGGTCCGCGCCCGCGTCCTTGATCTTGAGGACTTGCGAGTCGATGGTCGGGTCGGAAACTTCATAGGAAGTTTCGGCCACGATCATGGTCGCGGCTTTGTCGCCGAGGCCGGCCTTGATGCCGTTCAGGTAATCTTTGCCGAGGTCGTCGTTCTGATAGAGGATGCCGATCTTGGCATTGGGGTAGTTCTTGATGATGTACTGGCCGTAGATGCGGCCCTCGACGAAATAGTTGGGGTTGAAGCCCATCGTCCAGGGGAAATTCTTCGGGTCCGTGAACTTCGACGCGCCGGTCGCGGCGAACAGCTGCGGCACCTTCTTCGAATTGAGGTACTTCTGGACCGCGGCGTTCGACGGCGTGCCGAGGATCTGGAAGGTCAGCAGCACTTCGTCGCTCTCGACCAGCTTGCGCACCTGCTCGACCGCCTTGGGCGGGCTGTAGGCGTCGTCATACTGGATCAGGTTGATCTTGCGGCCGTTCACGCCGCCCTGGTCGTTGATCATCTTGATATAGGCGGCCTGGGTCTTGCCGATGGTGGCATAGGCGGAAGCCGGGCCGCTGAACGGATTGGTCTGGCCGATCTTGATCTCGGTATCGGTCGCGCCGGTGTCGTATTTCTTCTGTGCCGATGCCGGCGATGCCGACAGCGCGATCGCAACCGCGGTCCCGGTGAGCAGATGAAAAATGCCGTTCCTCATATCGCTGCGTTCCTCATGTGGGTGATTTTTTCCGATGGTCCTGTCCAGCCGCGCTGAACGCCATCGCTATGGCGATACTGGATGAAGCCATCCCGCATTGCAAGACGATGGTGGGGGGATAAGGTGAACGAAGTCAGGCCGGCCAGAGCGGGATGGGCTCAGGGTCGCGACGACGGACCATTTTCTCAAGCCCGGACGCGAGACCACACCAGGTCTGCAAGTCGGGATCTTCTCCTTTGCATGGGGTTGTTTTGCGATTTTTTGGTAAGGCCCTGCGGCTGCGCCCCGGAGCACCGGATCGCTGGCGCTTCGCGCTCACGGCGAATCGATTCAAATCCGTCCCATCATGCCCTGGCCGGCAGAGACGTGGATGCCCGGGACATCTAGCGCGAAGACGCGCTTCGCGCTTCTGCCCGGGCATGACGTCGTTTTGCCGTGACGATTCAGTCCGACCAGGCGCCGATGTCACCCGGCGGCGCCGGTATCCTCGATGATCGGGCCGAACAGCTGCCAGCGCTCGCCGTCGAACTTCATCATCTGCAGCTGCTTGTTGACGCGATAGTCGGTCGGCGAGGTGTTGGCGACGATGCCGGGCAGCGCCAGGTCGAGCACGACGTTCTTCAGCGAGGTCGCCTGCTTCATGACGTTCTCGCGGGTGAGATCGTCGCCGCATTGCTTGAGCACCTGCATCAGCATCTGCGAGGTGGTATAGCCGTAGGTGTTGAAGATCGAAGTCTTGTCGCCCTCCGGATAATACTTCGCCATGAAGTCGAGATACTTCTTCATGCCGGCGTCGTCCTTCCAGGTCGGGTCGAGCGGGTCCTTGATGTAATTGACGCTGATCACGCCCTTGGAAGCCTCCAGCCCCGCCGGCTTCATCACCGCGCCGACCGAGGAGGCGTTGATGTCGAGGATGTGCACCGGGTGCCAGTCGAGCTCACTGATCTTCTTGATCGCCTGGGCCGCCTGTTTCGGGGTCGACGCGCTGAAGAACACGTCGGCGCCGGCGGCCTTGATCTTGAGGATCTGGGAATCGATGGTCGGATCGGCCACCTCGTAGGACGCCTCCGCAACCACCATCGTCGCGGCCTTCTCGCCGAGGCCGGCCTTGATGCCGTTCAGGTAATCCTTACCCAGATCGTCGTTCTGGTAGAGGATGCCGACCTTGGCGTTCGGATAGGTCTTCATAATGTACTGGCCGTAGATGCGGCCCTCGACGAAATAGTTCGGGTTGAATCCCATGGTCCAGGGAAAATTCTTCGGGTCGGTGAATTTGGATGCGCCGGTCCCGGCGAGCAGCTGCGGGACTTTCTTGGCGTTGAGGTATTTCTGCACGGCGGCATTCGAGGGCGTGCCGAGGAGTTGGAAGGTGGACAGCACCTCGTCGTCCTCGACCAGCTTGCGCACCTGTTCGACGGCCTTCGGCGGGCTGTAGGAATCGTCATACTGGATCAGGTTGATTTTGCGGCCGTTGATGCCGCCCTGATCGTTGATCATCTTCATATAAGCGGCCTGGGTCCTGCCGATCGTGGCGTAGGCAGAGGCCGGGCCGGAGAACGGCACCGTCTGGCCGATCTTGATCTCGGTGTCGGTCGCGCCGGTGTCGTATTTCTTCTGTGCCGATGCCGGCGATGCCGACAGCGCGATCGCAACCGCGGTCCCGGTGAGCAGATGAAAAATCCCATTCCTCATGTCGCTGCGTTCCCTCATGTGGATGATTTTTCCGATGGTCTGGTCCGGCTGTAACGGCACGCCATCGTTGGCGCGAGTGTGGGGGAAGGGGCGGGCCAATGCAAGTTGGGGCGGGGAAATAGGGAGAACGAAATCACGCCAGCCAGAGCAGGATCAAGGCAAGCGCGGCGGGCGCCGCCTGGATATACAGAATCCTGCGGCTGACGGTGGCGGCGCCATAGACGCCGGCAACGATGACGCACAGCAGGAAGAACGTCTTGATCTGGAACGAAAAGCCGGGATTGCCGTGCAGCAGCCCCCAGAGCAGGCCGGCGGCGAGAAAGCCGTTATAGAGGCCTTGATTGGCGGCCAGCACGGACGAATCGGCGGCCTTTTCGGGCGTGTTGTGAAACGTCTTCAGCCCCAGCGGTTTGGTCCAGAGAAACATCTCCAGAACCAGAAAGTAGACATGCAGCGCGGCGACCAGCGTCACCAGGACATTGGCGATCCAGATCATGCGGCGTTCCCCCGAGCAGGCTTGTCGGCCCACGCTAGCATGTCGCGCGCGGCGCCGCGCGAAGGTTCTTGATCGAAGCCTCGGTCGCCCTGACGACGTCCGGAAACCGCGAGACAGGCCTGCCCCAATGGACGATATTGCCGGCATGGACATCGCAAGCAAGACCTATGGCACCGTCAGCGCCGAGCGGCGCAGCGAAATGAGCGGACTGGAATTCGTCCAGGGGCTCGCCGACGGGACGCTGCCGCTCAATACGATCGCCCGGACACTGGGCTATGATATCACCGAGGCGGCGAGCGGCCGGGTCGTCATCACCGCGCGGCCGAACGACAGCCATCTCAATCCGGCCGGCACCGTGCATGGCGGCTTCTCGGCCACGTTGCTCGACAGCTGCATGGGACTGGCTGTTAGTCGACCCTCGAAAAGGGTTTTGGCTCGACCACGCTCGAATTCAAGATTTCGCTATTGCGGCCGATCACGCCCGAGACGGGAGTGATCACGGCCGAAGGCACCGTGCTGACCCGGGGTCGGCGCGTCGGAACCGCCGAGGGGCGGATCACCGATAGCAAAGGGCGGCTGCTTGCCCATGGCACCACCACCTGTCTGATTTTTGCGGACTGACGATGTCCGAAAACCGCGAGACAAGCGGCTGGCAATGAACCATGATTTGCCGATGGATATGGACCGCACCGCCTGCTACCGCGCGATTTCGACCCGCGACGCCCGTTTCGACGGCAGGCTGTTCGTCGGCGTGAAAACCACCGGCATCTATTGCCGGCCGATCTGCCCGGCGCGCACGCCGAAATTCGAGAATGTGTCGTTCTATCCGTCCGCCGCCGCGGCCCAGGAGGCGGGACTCCGTCCCTGCCTGCGCTGCCGCCCGGAAACCTCGCCCGATCTCGCTTTCTGGCGTGGCACCGGCAACACGGTATCCCGCGCGCTCGCGCTGATCGAGGCCGGCGGCCTCGATGGCGCCAATGTCGAAGGCCTCGCCAATCGCCTCGGCGTCGGCGCGCGGCAGTTGCGGCGGCTGTTTCACCGGCATGTCGGGGCCTCGCCGATCGCGGTGGCGCAGACGCGGCGGGTGCTGCTCGCCAAGCAACTGATCCACGAGACTTCGCTGCCGATGGCCGAGGTCGCGCTGGCCTCGGGCTTCAACAGCGTCCGCCGCTTCAACGAGACCTTTCTCGAGATGTTCGGACGTCCGCCGGCGAGCCTGCGGCGTGTCCGCGACAGGACCCGGCGCGAGGCCGGTGCGCTGTCGGTGCGTCTCGCCTATCGGCCGCCCTATGACTGGGACGCGATGCTGTCGTATCTCGCGGCGCGCGCCATTCCCGGCGTCGAGATGGTTTCGGGGAACGTCTATCGGCGCACGATCGCGGTCGGCGACAACAGCGGCGTCATCAGTGTCACGCCTGCGGACAAAAACCGTGTCGACGTCTCGATTCGATTTCCGGATATGGCGGCGCTGCCGCAACTGATCGCGCGGGTGCGGCGGGTGTTCGATCTCGCCGCCGATCCCGACTTGATCGGCGCGCATCTGGCGCTCGACCCGGTGCTGGCGCCGTTGGTCGCGGCCCGGCCGGGCTTGCGCGTGCCCGGCGCCTGGGACGGTTTCGAGCTTGCGGTGCGCGCGATCTTCGGCCAGCAGATCACGGTGCCGGCGGCAATCAAATTGCTCGGCAAGCTGGTGGCGGCCTATGGCGCGCCGCTGCCCGCGGGGCTGCGGGATGGCGAGGGTCTCAGCCACTTGTTTCCGTCGCCCGCACGAGTTGCCGGCGCCGACCTCGCCGGCCTCGGCATGCCCAGGGCCCGCGCGATGGCGGTGACGTCGCTGGCATCAGCCATTGCCGCCGACCCCGCCATCTTCAGCCGAAGCGCGAGCCTCGAGGAGACGGTCGCAAAATTGCGGGCGCTGCCGGGGATCGGCGAATGGACCGCGCAATACATCGCGATGCGCGAGCTGCGCGAACCCGACGCATTTCCCGCCGCCGACATCGGATTGCTGCGCGCGATGGCGGACGCTGATGGCCTTCGTCCGTCGCCCGCCGCATTGCTGTCGCGCTCCGAGCGCTGGCGGCCGTGGCGAGCCTATGCCGCGCAGCATCTATGGGCCGCTTGCATCCCGCATCCGGTGCCATCGCCGGTCGCCCATGAACGCGAAGCTGCCTGAAATCTTCGGTCTCGACCGCCTGGAAACGCCGATCGGCACGGCGCTGCTCGTCACCGATGCCGAAGGCGCTCTGCGTGCGCTGGACTGGGAGGATTTTGAGCCCCGGATGCGCCAACTGTTGCGGCGCCAATACGGCTCCGTGGTCCTGAATGCGGCGAAGGCCCCAAGGGACACGCTCTCGGCACTGAAGCGATATTTCAAAGGCGATCTCGCTGCCCTGAACGCGATCAAATGGCGCGTCGCCGGCACGCCGTTCCAGCAAAAGGTCTGGCACGCATTGCCGAACATTCCGGCCGGGACCACGATGAGCTACGGCGCGCTGGCGTTGAAACTCGACGCGCCGAACGCCATGCGCGCGGTCGGCCACGCCAACGGCGCCAATCCGATCAGCGTCGTGCTGCCCTGTCATCGGCTGATCGGCAGCAACGGCTCGCTGGTCAAATATGGCGGCGGGCTCGCGCGCAAGCGCTGGCTGCTGCAGCACGAAGGGGTGGCGATTTAGGAGCCGTCATTGCGAGCGGAGCGAAGCAATCCATCGAGCCGCAAGCAAGGATGGATTGCTTCGTCGCTTCGCTCCTCGCAATGACGAATTCCAAAACGTCACGTCCGTTAATCGCCAGACGGGCGGTGTCGATGCGCTTAAGCGTCTCCTCATATTCAACATGGAGACACCAGATGACCGACGCGGAAATTCAGGATTTCGTGACCCGGTTTGCGGCCGCATGGGCGGCGCGCGACGGCAAGGCGTTTCTGGAACTTTGGCATCCGGAAGGCTTGCTGAAAACGCCGATGGTCGGCCGGACGGTGAAGGGCAGCGAACTCGATCGCCTGCTCGAGGTGCAGACACAGGCCGCGCCGGACTTCGTCTGGCAATTGCTGGACTGGACCTCACGCGGCGACGTCGTGATCGTCGAGTGGCAGACCACCCGCATCGTCAATGGCCAACGCTTCAGCTGGCGCGGCGTCGACAAATTCCGCATCCGGAACGGCAAGATCGCCGAGGAGACGGTCTATTGCGACACCGCCCCGCTGCGCGCGCTCGGTACCGGCGAAGCGCTGCAGCCGATCACGAGGTTCTAGGCGATTGGTTGCGATCTGATCAGGGTACGGACTTCATGGAGATTCTTGGCGATGCACACGCACAAATCCTCCATCTCGGTCGTAGCCGGGAACAGGTCCGGCACCATGATGGTCATCATTCCCGCTCCGGACGCGGCTCGGACGCCGTGGTAGGAGTCTTCGAGCGCGACGCACAATTCCGGCTCGACGCCGAGGCGTTCGGCGGCTTTCAAAAACGGCTCGGGATGCGGCTTGCCGCGCGAATAGTCGCCATGCGCAACAATTTCTTCGAATCGCTCGGTGAGCTTATGGAAGCCGAGGTGGTGCTGCGCATCCTCATGGCGCGAAGATGTGGCAATCGCGCGCGGTAGCCCGGCATCATCCAGAAAATCGAGCAGCTCGACGACGCCTGCCTTCAGGCGGAGTTGCGATCGCGTCATCTCGTCGAACCGCTCTTTCACCTTGGTCCAGAAGATGTCGAAATCGAACCCTTGTCCGCAACGCGCAACGAAAGCCATGCGGGTTGCCTCAAGCGGCGTTCCTATCGTGGTTAGATAGAAGGGAAGCGATATATCGTGACCGCCGTCCGCTGCGGTGGCCATTGTTGCATCCCGGTACAGTGCTTCAGTGTCGAAGAGCAGCCCGTCCATATCGAACACGACCGCCCGGACGTTGCGGGGAAGTCTCACAGCCTTTGACATTACGCCGCGACGGCCGCGTCGTTGGCGAGCAGATGGACCAGCGCGCTCTTGATCGCGGCCTGTCGCGTGGGCGCGTTGATCTGCGCGCCGAGCAAATCGGTGACGTAGAACACGTCGCGGGCGCGCTCGCCGAAGGTCGCGACATGGGCCGAGGCGATATTGAGGTTGAGCTTCGAGATCGCGGTGGTCAGTTCGTACAACAGGCCAGGGCGGTCGAGGCCGGACACCTCGATCACGGTGTAACGGTCCGACCATTGGTTGTTGATGATGACCTCCGGCTCGACCACGAACGGCCGCGCCTTGCCGCGGGCTGCGGCGCGCCTCGCCACCACTTCGGGCAACCGCAGCTTGCCTTCCAGCACGTCCTCGATCATCTCGCCGATTCGCGTCGCGCGCCGTGCCTCGTCCTCGTCGCGGTCGTATTCCCGCGATATCGCGATGGTGTCGAGCGCGCGGCCGTCGGTGGTGGTGTAGATCTGGGCGTCGACGATGTTGGCGCCGGCCGAGGCGCAGGCGCCGGCGATGATCGACAGCAGCCAGGGGTGGTCGGCCGCCCAGATGGTCAGTTCGGTGACGCCCCGCGTCTCGTCGAAGCCGACATTGATCGCGAGCTTGTGGGCCGCCTGCTCGCTGGCACGAATGAAGCGGGCCTGGCGGATCTTGCGCGGCAGCTCGACCTTGAGCCAGTAGGCCGGATAGTGCCGGCCGACATAGGAGTTGAGTTCGGCTTCCGGCCACTCCGTGAACGCTGCGCGAAACTCCGCCTGTGCGGCGGCGATGCGCTTGGCACGATTGACCTCGGAGAAGCCGCCGGTCAGCACCGGCTCGGTTTCGTAGTACAGCGTGCGCAGCAGCTGCGCCTTCCAGCCGTTCCAGACGCCGGGGCCGACGCCCCTGATGTCGGCAGTGGTCAGGATCGTCAACAGCTTCATCTGCTCGACCGATTGCACCACGGCGGCGAAATTCTCGATGGTCTTGCGGTCGGAGAGATCGCGCGACTGCGCCACCGTCGACATGGTCAGATGCTGCTCGATCAGCCACGCCGCCAGTTCGGTATCGGCGGAGTTGAAGCCGAGCCGCGGGCACAGCCGCCGCGCCACCTTGGCGCCCGCGATCGAGTGATCCTCGGGCCGGCCCTTGGCGATGTCGTGCAGCAGCGTGGTGATGTAGATCACCGCGCGGTGCTCGGGGCGAATCTTGCGCATCAGGTCGCTGGCGACGATGAATTCGTCATTGCCGCCGCGCTCGATGTCCTGCAGATAGCCGACGCAGCGCAACAGGTGCTCGTCCACCGTGTAGTGGTGGTACATGTTGAACTGCATCATCGACACGATCTTGCCGAAGGCGCGGATGAAATGGCCGAGTACACCGGTCTCGTTCATGCGCCGCAGCACGATTTCGGCATCGTTGGAGGTCAGGATCTCCATGAACAGCCGGTTGGCTTCGGGATCGTCGCGCAGTTGCGTGTTGACCAGTTTCAGGGACCGCGTCACCGTGCGCATGGCGTCCGGATGGAAGGCCAGGTTGTTCTTCTGCGCCAGCCGGAAGATTCTTATCAGATTGACCGGGTCGTGCTTGAACACGTCGGGCGCGGCGAGGTTGATGCGGTTGTTGTCGACGATGAAATCGTCGCTGTCCGGCACGCGCCGTCGCACCGTGCTCGGCCGCAACCGCGCCATCATCCGGCTCAGCACCGGCGCGGGCTTGGCCTGCTGGTCCTCCAGCTTGGCGCACAGGATCGCGGTGAGGTCGCCGACGTCTTTCGCGACCAGGAAGTAGTGCTTCATGAAGCGTTCGACATCCTGCATGCCGGGATGCGAGGTATAGCCGAGCCGGATCGCGATCTCCCGCTGCATGTCGAACGACAGCCGCTCTTCGGCGCGGCCGGAGAAGAAATGGATGTTGCAGCGGACCGACCACAGGAAATCGGCGCAGCGGCGGAAGGTGCGGTATTCCTGCGCGTCGAATACGCCGCGTTCCAGCAACTCATCGGTCTCGCGCACGCGGTAGACATATTTTGCGATCCAGAACAGCGTGTGCAGGTCGCGCAATCCGCCCTTGCCGTCCTTGACATTGGGCTCGACCAGATAGCGCGACTGCCCGGCGCGGCGATGGCGTTCCTCGCGCTCGGCGAGCTTGGCGGTGACGAATTCGGCCGCGGTGCCCTGCACGACTTCCCGGTCGAAGCGCTCGACCAGCTCGTCATAGAGCGGCTTGTCGCCGGTCAGGAACCGTGTTTCGAGGATCGCGGTGCGGATCGTCATGTCGCCGCGCGCCTGCCGGATCGATTCGTCGACCGAGCGGGTGGCGTGGCCGACCTTCAGCCCCATGTCCCACAGGCAATAGAGGATGGCTTCGGCGACCTGCTCGCCCCAGGCGGTCTGCTTGTAGGGCAGGATGAACAACAGGTCGATGTCGGATTCGGGGGCCATCAGGCCGCGGCCATAGCCGCCGGTGGCGACCACCGCCATACGCTCGGCGCCGGAGGGGATCGGCGAGTGATACAGATGCCGCGTGGCGGCCGCGAACAGGATGCGGATGATTTCGTCCTGCACGAAACACAGCCGCTCGGCGCAGCGCCGGCCGTGGCGATCCCTGAGCAGCACGGCCTGCGCGGTGGCCCGCGCCGCGATCATCTCGGCCTTCAACAGTTGCGCGGTGGCGGCGCGGAACAAATCCTCGCGCCCGGCATGTTTTTCGGCGAGCGCGTCGACCGCCGCCGCGATCCGCGCGGTGTCGAAACGCTCGTCGGCCACGGGCCGGGTTTGGGTCACGACGCTGTCCATGAGCTATCCCGATATCGGACGGCATCGACGCTGTCACGGGACATTGTTGGATGACAGTCCATCCATGCTGGATTCCGCTTGCTTTGAGCAAGGCTGTTCTCGGCGCTAGGGATCGGGTGTGCAGATTTTCTCATTGACGCCCGACGTTTAACTCATTGAACTGAAACGAGGTTTTCTATAGTGGGAAGGGGTTACGGAAGGCTGGAAGCGCCGGTCGCGTTGACGCTTCGCTGCAATCTGCTTTGATCGTTCCGATATGGGGGGACATTGACGATGCTCAAGATTTCACGCCGCGCCTTGGCTGCGATCATCGCGGTTGCGACGCTTGCTCCCGGCGCCGCCTTCGCCGCGGACGCGCTCAAGGAAATCCATCTGGATTGGGCGACCTACAATCCGGTGTCGATGATCCTGAAGCAAAAGGGATTGCTGGAGAAGGAATTCGCCAAGGATGGAATTTCCATCGTCTGGGTGCAGTCGGCCGGTTCCAACAAGGCGCTGGAATTCCTCAATGCCGGATCGATCGATTTCGGCTCCACGGCGGGCTCGGCGGCGCTGGTGGCGAAGATCAACGGCAACCCGATCAAGTCGATCTATGTCTATTCGCGCCCCGAATGGACGGCACTGGTGACGACCAAGGATTCCAAAATCTCTAATGTCGCCGACCTCAGGGGCAAGCGTGTCGCGGTGACGCGCGGCACCGATCCGCACATCTTCCTGGTCCGTGCGCTGCTCGGCGCCGGCCTGAGCGAAAAGGACATCACGCCGGTGCTGCTGCAGCACGCCGACGGCAAGACCGCGCTGATTCGCGGCGACGTCGACGCCTGGGCCGGGCTCGACCCGATGATGGCGCAGGCGGAGATCGAGGACGGCGCAAAACTGTTCTACAGGAATGCCGACGCCAACACCTGGGGCATCCTCAATGTGCGCGAGGAATTCCTGAAAGATCATCCCGATATCGTCCGCCGCGTGCTCGCCACCTACGAGGACGCGCGCAAATATTCGCTGGCGAATTACGACGAGCTGAAAAAGACCTTCATCGCGGTGACAAAATTGTCCGACGCCGTCGTCGACAAGCAGCTCAAGGAGCGCACCGATCTGACCTCCAGCCGGATCGGCGCGCCGCAGCGCGAATCGATTCTGGCTGCGGGACTGGCGCTGCAGCAGGCCGGCGTGATCGATCCCAAGGTCGATGTGAAAGCGACACTCGACGCGCTGATCGACGACCAGGTGCCCCTACCGACGAATTGAAGGAGGCGGCGTCTAAACTCAATCGTCGTCATGCCCGGCATCCACGTCTTTCTTGACGCAGCGCGAAGACGTGGATGGCCGGGACGAGCCCGGCCATGACGAATGGGAGGGCTCAGATCGTCCCATTCGCCAACTTGCAATCTTCCGCGAGACGCGGTTCTGCTATGGCCATGACGATCGAACTGCCCGCGCTTGAACGGACCGATGCGATCGCGCAGCCCGCGCCCGCAGGCCGGCTGCGGCGCTTCGCGCGGCCGGCGCTCGGGCTGTTGCTGCCGGTCAGCCTTGCGCTGGCGTGGGAAATCATCGTCTGGCTCGGGCTCTCCAGCGGACGGCTGGTGCCGCCGCCCTCAAAAATCTTCGCTACCCTCGCCGAATTGGCGAAGACCGGCGAGTTGCTGCGCCACATCGTGGCCACCTTGAGCCGCGTCGCGGCCGGCTTTGGCCTTGGCGTCGCCGCCGGCACGCTGCTCGGCGCGATCTCCGGCTATTGGGGGCTGGCGCGAAGGCTGCTCGATCCGACCGTGCAGGCGCTGCGCGCGATCCCCTCGCTCGCCTGGGTGCCGCTGTTCATCCTGTGGCTCGGAATTTTCGAGACATCGAAGATTGCGCTGATTGCGATCGGAGTATTTTTCCCGGTCTATCTCGGCGTGATGGGCGCGATCCTGTCGGTTGATCGCAAGATCGTCGAGGTCGGACGCACTTTCCGCCTTTCCGGACCGGCGATGATCCGGCGCATTCTGCTGCCTGCGGTGTTGCCGGCCTATGTCGTCGCGTTGCGTGTCGGCCTGGGACTCGGCTGGATGTTCGTGGTCGCCGCCGAGCTCATGGGCGCGTCGGAGGGCTTAGGCTATCTCTTGCTCGACGGCCAGCAACTGGGCAAGCCTGCGCAGATCCTGGCGGCGATCGTGATCTTCGCCATTTTGGGCAAGACCTCCGACTGGCTGATCGAAATCGCCAGCGCGCCATTGCTGCGCTGGCAGGATGCCTTCGGCGCGAGAAGTGGAGCGGCCTGATGCTGGTGCTCGATCGACTGGGAAAAATCTATCCCAACGGCGTCCACGCGCTGGAGCGTTTTTCCGCCGACATCCGGCTCGGCGAGATCGTCGCCATCATCGGCGGCTCCGGCTGTGGCAAGTCGACGCTGCTGCGCGCCATCGCCGGCCTCGACGGCGCCACCTCGGGCACGGTGACGCTCGACGACATCACGATATCCGCGCCGCATGCGAAAATCGGCATCATCTTCCAGGAACCGCGGCTGCTGCCGTGGCTCAGCGTCGCCGACAATATCGGGTTCGGGCTTTCGGAGCTGCCGGCGGCCCTGCGCCGCGACAAGGTCGCCCGCGCGCTGGCCCGCGTCGGGCTTGTCGACAAGGCCAACGCCTGGCCGCGCGAATTGTCGGGCGGACAGGCGCAGCGCGTGGCGATCGCGCGGGCGCTGGTGCCGCAGCCGGAAGTGCTGTTGCTCGACGAGCCCTTCTCGGCGCTGGATGCCTTCACGCGGCGCGATCTGCAGGATCACCTGCTCGACCTCTGGGCCGATACGCGGCCGACGCTCGTGCTGGTCACCCACGACGTCGACGAGGCCGTAGTGCTGGCCGACCGCGTCTTGGTGATGCGGCCGCGGCCGGGCCGGCTGTTCGAGGAGATCAAGGTCAACCTGGCGCGGCCGCGCGACCGCCAATCGCCGCTGTTCGACAATTTCAAGCGGCGCGTGTTGACCGCGCTCGATCGCTCGCTCGACCGGAGCCTTTCGGACGCCGACCCGAAATCGACCGCAGGCGAGGCGATGTGGTGGTGACATCCGCAGCCAGAGCCATTACATCGGACGCGCAATAATATCCGGGAGAGAAAGAAAATGGACGCCGCCGAACTCCGCGCCACGCAGGCTCCGATCAAGGAGCGCTATAAATCCGATCCGAAGTCGGCCGTCATCACGCTGAAAGCCAGGGGCTCGATCGAGAACGAAGGCATCGCCTGCAAGGTCGAGACCGGTCGCGCGCTGGCGGTGGCCGGCCTGCACCCGGCGACCGGCGGCTCCGGCCTTGAGCTGTGCTCCGGCGACATGCTGCTGGAAGCGCTGGTCGCCTGCGCCGGGGTGACCTTGAAATCGGTCGCGACCGCGGTCGAAATTCCGCTGAAGTCTGGCAATGTCACCGCCGAGGGCGATCTCGACTTCCGCGGCACGCTCGGCGTCGACAAGGAGGCGCCGGTCGGTTTCGCCGAAATCCGGCTGCGCTTCGACGTCGACACCGATGCGCCGCAGGAGAAACTCGATCTGCTTCTGAAGCTCACCGAGCGTTATTGCGTGGTCTACCAGACCATCAAGAACGGCCCGAAGGTTTCGGTGACGATGCACCGGGTGTGAGACGTATCGCAGCCAATACCTCCGCGCCGTCACCCTGAGGTGCGAGCGAAGCGAGCCTCGAAGGGCCCCTTGGTGGCCCATCCTTCGAGGCCCGCGCGTTGCGCGGGCACCTCAGGATGACGACGGTTTCCATGTCCCCCGATCTCGTTTTTTTCCTGACGCTGGCGCTGCGGATGGCGGTCACCGCGGCGTTCGTCGTGTCGGCTTCGATCATCACCGAGCGTTCCGGGCCGGTGATCGGTGCATTGATCGCGACCCTGCCGATTTCGGCCGGTCCCTCCTACGTATTCCTCGCGCTCGATCATGATGCGGCATTCATCGCCAATGGCGCGCTGGCGAGCCTGCCGATCAACGCCGCCACGATCTGGCTCGCCTTGACCTATGTCGTGCTGGCGCAGCGCCACGGCGCGCTGGTCAGCTGGGGTTGTGCGGCCGTGGTGTGGATCACGCTCGCCGCAGCGTCGCGGTGGTTTCAGTGGACGCTCACCGGCGGCCTCATTGTCAACGCGGTCACGTTTGCGATCTGCCTGCCGCTCTTAAAACGCTTCCAGCATGTCAGGATGCCGCTGATCACGCGGCGCTGGTACGACATCCCGCTACGCGCCTCGCTGGTCGCGACCCTCGTCGCCACCGTCGTGACACTGTCGGGCTGGGTCGGTCCTTATGTGAGCGGCGTGCTGGCGCTGTTTCCGCTGGTGTTCTCCAGCATGATGCTGATCCTGCACCCGCGCATCGGCGGCAAGCCGACCGCGGCGGTGGTCGCCAATGGCGGCTGGGGCATGATGGGTTTCGGTATCGGGATCGCGGTGCTGCATGTCGCGGCGCTGCGGTTCGGCTCGGCGGCGGGGCTCTGTCTGGCGCTTCTGACCTGCGTGAGCTGGAATTTGGCGTTGTGGTGGAACGGACGGCGAAGGCTCACGCACTCGTAGCCCGGATGGAGCGCTTGCGTAATCCGGGAAGCATACGGCAGGAGTCCCGGATTGCGCTGCGCTCCATCCGGGCTACGAAGTTTCACTGCTTCGGCAGTTTCGCCTTCAGCGCATACAACGCCTCCAGCGCTTCGCGCGGCGACATCTCGTCGGGATGCAGCGCCCTCACGGCTTCGACCAGCTTTTCCGCCTCGCTTGGCGGCGCGGGTTCCGCCGCGGCGCGCGAGGGCACCGCGAACAGCGGCAAGTCGTCGGCGAGCGCGCGTGCGGTCTGGCCGCGGTCCTGCGCTTCGAGCTTGGCCAGCACCGATTTGGCGCGCGCGATCACCGGAGCGGGGAGGCCGGCGAGCTTTGCGACCTGGATGCCATAGGAGCGGTCGGCCGAGCCCGGCAGCACCTCGTGCAAAAACACCACGTCGCCCTGCCATTCCTTGACCCGCACGGTGGCATTGAACAGCCGCGGCAGCTTTGCCGACAGCGCGGTCAGTTCGTGATAATGCGTCGCGAATAGCGCGCGGCAGCGGTTGCTCTCGTGCAGGTGCTCGATCGCGGCCCAGGCGATCGACAGCCCGTCGAAGGTGGCCGTGCCGCGGCCGATCTCGTCGAGGATGACCAGCGAGCGCTCGCTGGCCTGGTTGAGGATCACGGCGGTTTCCACCATCTCCACCATGAAGGTGGAGCGGCCGCGCGCGAGGTCGTCGGCGGCGCCGACGCGCGAGAACAGCCGGTCGACGATGCCGATCCGAGCGCGTGCCGCCGGCACGAAACTGCCGATCTGCGCCAATAGCGCGATCAGCGCGTTCTGGCGCAGGAAGGTCGATTTGCCGGCCATATTGGGGCCGGTGATCAGCCAGATCTGGCCCGCCCCCACCCTACCCTCCCCCGCTTGCGGGGGAGGGTAGGGTGGGGGTACCGGTGACAAATCGCAGGCATTGGCGATGAAGGGCTGGCCATCGCGCTTCAGCGCCTGTTCGACCACCGGATGCCGGCCGCCTTCGATCGCAAAGGTCAGCGAGCCGTCGACCTCGGGCCGCACGTAATTGTCGTCGACCGCGAGCTTGGCCAGCGCGGTGGCGACGTCGAGAACCGCAAAGGCGCGCGCAGCGGCGCGCAGATCGTCGCTGGCCGCGATCGCGAGCGCGCAGAGGCGCTCGAAGATTTCCAGTTCCAGCCCGAGCGCGCGGTCGCCGGCATTGGCGATCTTGGCCTCGATCTCGCCGAGCTCCGAGGTAGTGAAACGCACCTGGCCGGCCAGCGTCTGGCGATGAATGAAGGTTGCGTTCAGCGGCGGCGCCATCAATTTGTCGCCGTGTTGGGCGGTGACCTCGACGAAATAGCCGAGCACGTTGTTGTGCCGGATCTTGAGGCCCTTGATGGAAGTCGCGTCGGCATAGCGCGCCTGCATCGCGGCGACCACGAGACGGGAAGCGTCACGCAGACTGCGCGACTCGTCGAGCGCGGCCTCATACCCCTCGCGGACGAAACCGCCATCGCGCTTGATCAACGGCAATTGCTCGGACAACGCGCGCTCGAATTCGCGCGCCAGATCACGCGAGGGACGGCGCAGCGCCTCCATCACGGCGGCGATTTCAGCCGGCGGATCGTCAAGCCGGGCCAGTTGCGCCAGCGCCTGGTCCGCGGCGAGGATGCCGTCGCGCAATCCCGCAAGGTCGCGCGGACCGCCGCGTCCGACCGACAACCGTGCCAGCGCGCGCGACATGTCGGGTGCGGCGCGCAATGTGGTCCTGACCTCGTCGCGCACCGCGCTGTCGGCTGTGAAGGCCCCGATCGCATCGAGGCGCCGCGCGATGGCAGCACTGTCGGTGAGCGGCGCAGCCAGCCGCTGCGCCAGCAGCCGCGAGCCGGCTGATGTGACCGTGCAGTCGATCGCATCGAGCAGCGAGCCGCGCCGCTCGCCGGCCAGCGTCCGTGTCAGTTCGAGATTGGCGCGGGTCGCCGGATCGATCGCCATGGTGGCGCCGCTGGCCTCGCGCGATGGCGGCGACAGCGGCGGACGCTTTCCGACCTGGGTGCGGTCGATATAGGTGACGGCGGCGGCGGCAGCAGTTGCTTCCAGCCGCGACATCGCGGAGAGACCGTCCATGGTCGCGACCGCGAAATAATCGCATAGCCGGCGCTCTGATGTGGCGCTGTCGAAATAATCGCGGGGAAGCGGCGTCACCGCCGGCAATTCGCGCAAGACCGGTCCCAATTCGGGATCGCCATAGAGCGCGTCGGTGACGATGACCTCGTTGGGATTGATCCGCGCCAATGTCGCCGCGAGTTCACTCGTTCCACATTCAGTGACGATGAATTCAGACGTCGAAATGTCGATCCAGGCGAGCCCGATGCGGTCGCCTCCGCTGGAGGCGCGGGCACGCGCGATGGCCAGCAGGTAATTGTTGGCGCGAGCGTCCAAAAGCGTGTCTTCGGTCAGCGTGCCCGGGGTGACCAGCCGCACCACGCCGCGGCTCACCACGCTCTTGTTGCCGCGTGCCCGCGCCGCAGCCGGATTCTCGGTCTGCTCGCAGACCGCGACGCGATGGCCGGCGGCGATCAGTCGGTGCAGATAGTCTTCCGAGCGTTCCACCGGCACGCCGCACATCGGGATATCCAGCCCCTGATGCTTGCCGCGTTTGGTCAGGACGATGCCGAGCGTTTTCGAGGCGATCTCGGCGTCCTCGAAGAACAGTTCGTAGAAGTCGCCCATCCGGTAGAACAGCAAGAGCCCGGGATGGGCGGCCTTGATCTCGAGATATTGTTCCATCATCGGCGTGACGCGCGCGGCGTCTGCCGCCGGCGCGGCGTCGGGTGGAACGGGAATGGATTGCTGGATCGTCATGGGATGCGCAAACTACAAAATTCCTGCGCCCGATCCTATCGCTTTGGTCCGGCAATTGCTGTTTTCCACGCCCTCGCGGCCCGCCGCACAATCTGTGGGCATGGCGGACCTCGGGCAATGCGGCGCTGCAAGGCAAGCCTCAATTGACCTGCCGCACCGGCGCTCCTAAAACTCGCCATCATTCGGGCCGGCTGGCGCCAAAACACGGCATTCAGGGAGAGAAAAAATGGGCGATGTATTCCTTTGCGACGCCGTGAGAACCCCGATCGGCCGTTTTGGCGGTGCGCTGGCAAAAGTGCGTGCCGACGACCTGGCGGCGGCGCCCATCAAGGCGCTGATGGCGCGCCATCCGAAGCTCGACTGGTCCGCCGTCGACGAGGTCTATTTCGGCTGCGCCAACCAGGCCGGCGAGGACAACCGCAATGTGGCGCGGATGGCGCTATTGCTGGCGGGCTTGCCGGAGACGGTTCCCGGTCAGACGCTGAACCGGCTCTGCGCCTCCGGGCTTGACGCAGTCGGCGCGGCGGGCCGGGCGATCCGAGCCGGCGAGATTGATTTCGCGATTGCGGGCGGCGTCGAATCGATGACGCGGGCGCCGTTCGTGATGGGGAAGGCCGCGGAAGCATTTTCGCGTTCGGCCGAGATTTTCGACACTACCATCGGCTGGCGCTTCATCAATCCACTGATGAAGGCGCAATACGGCGTCGACGCCATGCCGGAAACCGGCGAGAACGTCGCCGAGGAGTTTCAGGTTTCGCGCGCCGACCAGGACGCCTTCGCGATCCGCTCGCAGCAGCGCGCCGGCGCGGCAATTGCGTCGGGCTATTTCGCCGAGGAGATCGCGCCGCTCTCGGTGCCCGGCGGCAAGGCCGGACCCACTACCGTCGACAAGGACGAGTATCCGCGCCCGGAAACCACGCTCGAGGGGCTTTCCAAGCTGAAGCCGATCGTGCGCAATCCCGGTACGGTCACCGCCGGCAATGCGTCGGGCGTCAATGACGGCGCGGCCGCGATGATCCTGGCCTCCGAAGCCGCGGTAAAGAAACATGGGCTAACGCCGCGCGCGCGAATCCTGGGCCTCGCCTCGGCTGCGGTACCGCCGCGGATCATGGGCATCGGTCCGGTGCCGGCGACGCGCAAGCTGATGGAGCGGCTCGGCCTGAAGATCAGCGACTTCGACTTGATCGAGCTCAATGAGGCCTTTGCCAGCCAGGGCATCGCCTGCCTGCGGCAATTGGGGGTCAAGGAGGACGCCGATTTCGTCAACCCGCATGGCGGCGCCATTGCGCTCGGCCACCCGCTCGGCATGAGCGGCGCCCGGCTCGCGATGACCGCGGTGCACGGCATGGAAAAGCGCGGCGGAAAGCGCGCGCTCGCCACCATGTGCGTCGGGGTCGGCCAGGGCGTGGCGATGGCGATCGAGAAATTGAACTAACGGAAGACGCGGACGTCATCTGCGAGCCAACCGGTCGCGCGACGGCGCTCCCGATGGCGAGCAATGGACATCAGGCCAGGGATCACGGCGCGACCCTCCAAAACCCATCGCGCATGGCTTTAAGGAAAATCAATGATCATCGACGTACACGGCCACTACACCACCGCGCCGAAGGCGCTTGAGGACTGGCGCAACCGGCAGATCGCGGGCATCAAGGATCCCTCGGTCAAGCCCAGGGTCAGTGAGCTCAAGATCAGCGACGACGAACTGCGCGAGAGCATCATCGACAACCAGCTCAAGAAGATGCAGGAGCGGGGCAGCGACCTCACCATCTTCAGCCCGCGCGCCAGCTTCATGGCGCACCATATCGGCGACTTCGAGGTATCCTCGACCTGGGCTGCGATTTGCAACGAGCTTTGCGCGCGGGTCGGCCGGCTGTTCCCCGACAGCTTCATCGGCGCCGCGATGCTGCCGCAGTCGCCGGGCGTCGATCCCAAAACCTGCATTCCCGAGATGGAGAAATGCATCAGGGAATACGGCTTCGTCGGCATCAACCTCAACCCCGACCCGTCGGGCGGGCACTGGACCTCGCCGCCGCTGTCGGACCGGCAATGGTACCCGATCTATGAAAAGATGGTGGAGCTCGACATCCCCGCGATGATCCACGTCTCGACCAGCTGCAATGCCTGCTTTCACACCACCGGCGCGCATTATCTGAACGCCGATACCACCGCCTTCATGCAGTGCCTGACCTCGGACTTGTTCAAGGATTTTCCGACATTGAGGTTCCTGATCCCGCATGGCGGCGGCGCGGTGCCGTATCACTGGGGCCGCTTCCGCGGGCTGGCGCAGGAGATGAAGAAGCCGCTCTTGAAGGATCATCTCCTGAAGAACATCTTCTTCGACACCTGCGTCTATCATCAGCCCGGCATCGACCTGCTGACCAAGGTGATCCCGGTCGACAACATCCTGTTCGCCAGCGAGATGATCGGCGCGGTGCGCGGCATCGACCCGGAAACCGGCTTCCCTTATGACGATACCAAGCGCTACATCGAGGCCACGACGATGCTGAGCCCGGCCGACAAGAAGAAGGTCTATGAAGGCAATGCACGGCGGGTGTTCCCGCGCCTCGATGCGGCGCTGAAAGCGAAAGGCAAGTAACATGAACATGCCGCTGAACGACCTCGGCATCGTCAGGCGCAACATCGTCCGCGCCGACAAGGCGGCGGTCGAAAAGCTGTCGCGCTTTGGCGTTGCCACCATTCACGAGGCAATGGGCCGCGTCGGCCTGATGCTTCCCTATATGCGGCCGATCTATCCGAGCGCGCAGGCCTGCGGCCCCGCGGTCACCGTGCTGCTGCAGCCGGGCGACAACTGGATGATGCATGTGGTGGCCGAGCAGTTGCAGCCCGGCGACGTCGTGGTTGCGGCCTGCACCGCGGAAAATACCGACGGCTTCTTCGGCGATCTCTTGGCAACCAGTTTTCGCGCCCGCGGCGCAAAGGGCCTCGTCATCGACGGCGGCGTGCGTGACGTCAGGGATTTGACGGAAATGCAATTCCCGGTGTTTTCCACGGCGATCAGCGCCAAGGGCACGGTGAAGGCGACGCTCGGCTCGGTGAATATTCCGGTGGTCTGCGCCGGTGCGCTGGTCAACCCCGGTGACGCCGTCATCGCCGACGCCGACGGCGTCGTCATCGTTCCCGCAGGCTTAGCCCAGCAGGTCGCGGACGCAGCCGAGGCGCGCGAGGCCAATGAAGGCGAGAAGCGCGCCAAGCTCGCGGCTGGCGTGCTGGGGCTGGACATGTACAAGATGCGCGAGCCGCTGGCGAAGGCCGGCCTCAGATACATCGATTGACGCCATGTCAGGGACGCGAGACGCAACGATGGAATTTCAGAAGACGCCCGGTTGGCTGGACTGGTACGCCGGCCCCTCAAAGCCGCGGTTCAAGCTGCCGGCCGGCGCGGTGGACGCGCATTGCCATGTGTTTGGTCCGGGCGCCGAGTATCCCTACGCGCCCGAGCGCAAATATACCCCCTGCGACGCCTCCCGCCAGCAGCTCTATGCGCTGCGCGATCACCTCGGTTTTGCCCGCAACGTCGTAGTGCAGGCCACCTGCCACGGCGCCGACAATCGCGCGATGGTCGACGCGCTGGTCCATTCCGCAGGCCAAGCGCGCGGTGTCGCCACCGTCAAGCGCAGCGTCAGTGACGCCGAACTGCGTGCGATGCATGAAGCCGGCGTGCGCGGGGTGCGTTTCAACTTCGTCAAGCGCCTGGTCGATTTCACGCCCCGGGAGGAATTGATCGAGATCGCCGGCCGCATCGAGAAACTGGGCTGGCACGTCGTGATCTATTTTGAAGCGGTGGATTTGCCGGAATTGTGGGATTTCTTCACCGCGCTGCCGACCGTGATCGTGGTCGACCATATGGGCCGGCCCGATGTCACCAAGCCGGTCGACGGGCCGGAATTCGAGCTGTTCGTGAAATTCATGCGGGAGCATCCGAACGTCTGGTCCAAGGTCACTTGCCCGGAACGGATCTCGATTGCGGGCCCGCGCGCGCTGAACGGCGAACAGAGCGCCTACCGGGACGTCGTTCCGTTCGCGCGGCGCATCGTCGAAACTTTTCCCGATCGCGTGCTCTGGGGAACCGACTGGCCACACCCCAACTTGAAAGACCACATGCCGGACGACGGTCTGCTGGTCGATTTCATCCCGCACATCGCGGCCACGTCCGAACTGCAGCACAAGCTCCTGGTCGACAACCCGATGCGGCTGTACTGGCCCGAACAATCCTGAGGAGGCAGTCCCATGTCACTCGACAAACCCTATACCGATGTCCCCGGCACCACCATCTTCGACGCCGACATGTCGCGCCTCGGCTACCACCTGAACCAGTTCTGCATGTCGCTGATGAAGGCCGAGAACCGCGCGCGCTTCAAGGCCAATGAGCGCGCCTATCTCGACGAATGGCCGATGAGCGAGGAGCAGAAGCAGGCCGTGCTGGCGCGCGACCTCAATCGCTGCATCGAGCTCGGCGGCAACATCTATTTCCTCGCCAAGATCGGCGCCACCGACGGCAAGAGCTTTCAGCAGATGGCCGGCAGCATGACCGGGATGAGCGAAGAGGCATACCGCAACATGATGGTCGGCGGCGGCCGCTCGATCGAAGGCAACCGCTACACCGGGGAGAAGAAGTGATGGCCCATATTTCCGCGAGCGTTTATACCTCGCATATTCCGGCCGTGGGCGCGGCGCTCGACCTCGGCAAGACCGGCGAGCCCTACTGGCAGCAGGTCTTCAGCGGTTACGAATTCTCCAAGCAATGGATGAAGGACCAGAAGCCGGACGTCATTTTCCTGGTCTACAACGATCACGCCAACGCCTTCAGCCTCGATATCATCCCGACTTTTGCGATCGGCACCGCGCCCGAATTCGCGGTCGCCGACGAGGGCTGGGGCCCGCGCCCGGTGCCCAAGCTGATCGGCCATCCGAAGCTGGCGGGCCACATCGCGCAGTCGGTGATCCAGGACGATTTCGATCTCACCATCGTCAACAAGATGGATGTCGACCACGGCCTCACGGTGCCGATGAGCCTGATGTGCGGTCAGCCGCAGGCGTGGCCCTGCCCGGTGATCCCGTTTGCCGTCAACGTTGTGCAGTACCCGGCGCCCTCCGGGCGGCGCTGCTTCATGCTCGGCAAGGCGATCCGCAAGGCGATTGAATCCTACGACGAGCCGCTCAACGTGCAGATCTGGGGCACCGGCGGCATGAGCCACCAGTTGCAGGGGCCGCGCGCCGGGCTGATCAACAAGGAGTGGGACAAGGCCTTCCTCGATCGCCTGATTGCCGAGCCGGAAAAGCTCGCCGCCGTGCCCCATATCGACTATGTCCGCGAGGCCGGCAGCGAAGGCATTGAACTGGTGATGTGGTTGATCGCCCGCGGCGCCATGGAGGACGTCAATGGCGGCAAGGCGCCGACCGTCCGGCACCGCTTCTATCACGTGCCGGCGAGCAACACCGCCGTGGGCCATCTGATTCTGGAGAACAACTGACGTGACCAAGATCATCAAAGTCGCGCTCGCCGGTGCCGGCGCCTTCGGCATCCGGCATCTCGACGGCATCAAGAACATCGATGGCGTCGAGGTAGTGTCGCTGGTCGGCCGCAGGCTGGAGCCGACCAAGGAAGTCGCCGCCAAATACGGCATCGCGCATGCCTCGACCGACCTCGCCGACAGTCTCGCGATCAAGGAGGTCGATGCTGTGATCCTGTGCACGCCGACGCAGATGCATGCATCGCAGTCGATCGCCTGCCTGAAGGCCGGCAAGCATGTGCAGGTCGAGATTCCGCTCGCCGATTCGCTTGCCGACGCGCAGGCCGTCGTCGATTTGCAGAAGAGAAGCGGGCTGGTCGCGATGTGCGGCCACACCCGCCGCTTCAACCCCAGCCATCAATGGGTTCGCAACAAGATCGTCGCCGGCGACTTCAACATCCAGCAGATGGACGTGCAGACCTTCTTCTTTCGCCGCACCAACATGAACGCGCTGGGCCAGCCGCGCAGCTGGACCGATCATTTGCTGTGGCACCACGCCGCCCACACCGTGGACCTGTTCGCCTACCAGGCGCGCTCGCCGATCGTCAAAGCCAACGCGGTGCAGGGACCGATCCACCCGACGCTCGGGATTGCGATGGACATGTCGATCCAGCTCAAGACCGAAAGCGGCGCGATCTGCACGCTCAGCCTCTCGTTCAACAATGACGGTCCGCTCGGTACTTTTTTTCGCTACATCGGCGACACCGGCACCTACATCGCGCGCTATGACGACCTCTTCAACGGCAAGGAAGAGAAGATCGACGTCTCCAAGGTCGACGTGTCGATGAACGGGATCGAGCTGCAGGATCGCGAGTTCTTCGCCGCCATTGCCGAGGGCCGCGAGCCGAACGCGAGCGTCGCCCAGGTGCTGCCGTGCTACCAGGTGCTGCATGATCTGGAGCAGCAGCTCGACGCCAAGTGAAGCTTGCGCAATGTAATGTCGGGTGAGCTGGCACGGCGGCATTGCCTGGGTGGGTCAGACCCGAGTATGACACGCTGGGGCCGCCTCTCAGGGATCGCCGATGATCATGCTGCCGCCGGCGGCGGATGCCGAGTATTTGACGGCCGTTCTGCGCAAGGCCGGCGCGCTCGCTAACGGCCGCGTCCGGTCCGTCGAACCGGAAAATCCGCACGACACGATCCTGTCGCATATCGTGCGATTGAAACTGGCTTACGAAGGCGATGCCTCCGGTGCGCCGCCGTCGTTGTTCCTGAAGACTGCGCGCAGCGATCGAATGGATCCTTCGTGGGTCGCCGGGCGCCAGGAAGTTGCGTTCTATACCCAAATTGCCCCGCGCATGCCGGCGGGTATCGTTCCACAATGCTACGACGCCGATTGGAACGCGGAAACGAACGAGTGGCGTCTGTTGCTTGAAGACCTTACCGCAACCCACGTGACCGCCACGACCTGGCCGGTGCCGCCGACGTCGGATCAATGCAGGACGATCGTGGAATTGCTGGCGCGCGTGCACGCAAAATGGTGGGACGATCCGGGCCTCGGCGTCTCCGCTGGAACATGGGTCGACGCCGATACGCTTGACCGAAGCCGACGCACCTTGTCGGATCATCTTGCCCGCTTCAACGATCGGTTCGGCGATTGTATTCCACTCGAGCGACGCGAGCTCTATCATCGATTGCTCGACGCGGCACCCCGCCTCAGGCAACGCTACCTCTCGCATCGCAATGTCACCATCGTTCACGGCGACGCACATGTATGGAATTGCCAGTTGCCGCGCGATGGCGAAGGCGCCGGCGCCAGGTTTTTTGACTGGGACAGCTGGCATATCGATGTCGCCACCAGCGACCTCGCCTACATGATGGCCATGCACTGGTACCCCGACCGCCGGCGGCAATTCGAACGGCCGCTGCTGGACCACTACCATGAGACGCTGCAGGCGCATGGCGTCGCCGGTTATGATCGCGATGCACTGGAGGACGATTACCGCCTGTCGGTGCTGTTGCGCAGCACGACACCGGTGTGGCAATGGGCGGCCGGCATCCCGCCGGTGATCTGGTGGAACAATCTGGAGCGGATTTTCATGGCCATTGACGATCTTGGCTGTCGCGCCCTGCTCGATTGAGCGCATGACGCGATGAGGCGCCGCCGCGGGTCCATCGCGGGTCGCTAGAGCCTTTTCGTTTCGATGGAATCGAAACGGGACTCCAGATTCTTGTTTTGACGCGTTTTCTTCACGCGAGCCGGTGACCACTTCGCTCGAAAACGCTCTAATCGATCACCGCGTGTTCCGGCGCCAGCGACTGCTTGCGCAGCGCCGCCCGGGTCGAGCCGATCATGATCGCCAGCGGGATCGCGCACAGCGTGAACAGCATCACCATCTGGTAGTCCTGCGAAAACGCGATGATCTGCGCCTGTACGGCGATCATCGCATCGGCCATGGCGCGGCCGAAGTCGGTGTTCATGTCGATCATGTTGCGGACGTCGGGCATCTGCATCGCATGGTTGAACGGGGTGACGTGTTCGTTCAGCACCGCGTAGACGCGCCGCCCGCCTTCGGTCAGTTCCGCGATCACGACGGAAATGCCGATCGAACTGGCGACATTGCGCATCAGGGTCAGCATCGAGGTGCCGTCGGTGCGCAGATGATTGGGCAGCGTCAGGAACGCCACCGTGGAGAGCGGCACGAACACCAGGCCGAAGCCAAAGCCCTGCACGATGGTCACGCTGACGATTTCGGAGCCGCTGGTCTGGTCGGTCCAGCCGGTCATGTAGAACAGCGAAAGCGCGGTCAGGCCGAGGCCGGCGACGATCAGCGTGCGCGCCTCGATGTAGCGCAGCATCCGGCCGACCAGCATCATCGCCACGAACGTGCCGCAGCCGCGGCTCGCCAGCAATAGTCCCGCGCTGATGATCGGATAGCCGATCACGTTCTGCAAATAGGGTGACGACAGCGCCATGGTCGAAAACAGCACGAGCCCCATCACCGCCATGAACACGCAGCCGCCGACGAAATTCTTGTCCTTGAAGATCGCAAACTGGATGAACGGCTTTGACGTCGTCAGCGAATGCGCGAAGAAATAGTAGAAGCCAGCGGCCGAGACGATGAATTCGGCGATGATCTCGTTGGATTCCAGCCAGCCGAGCTGCTCGCCGCGGTCGAGCGCGACCTGCAGCGAACCGATGCCGATCGCAAGCGCGGAGAAGCCGAACCAGTCGAAACGCAATTCGAGGTTCTTTTTCGTCTCGTCCATGAACACCAGCAGGCCGAGCACGGTGAAGAAGCCGAACGGCAAATTGACGAAGAACACCCAGTGCCAGGAATAGGTCTCGGTCAGCCAGGCCCCGAGCGACGGGCCCATGATCGGGCCCATCATCACGCCCATGCCCCAGATCGACATCGCCTTCGCCCGCTCATGCAGCGCGTAGCTGTCGAGCATCACCGCCTGCGACAGCGGCACCAGCGCCGCGCCGAACACGCCCTGCAGCAGGCGGAACAGCACCATCTGGTTGATGTCCTGCGCCAGCCCGCACAGCACGGAGGCCACGGTGAAGCCGCCGGAGCAGAGGATGAAGATGCGTTTGCGCCCGAACCGGTTGGCGATCCAGCCGACCGGCGCGGTCATGATGGCGGCGGCGACGATGTAGGAGGTCAGGACCCAGTTGATCTGGTCCTGCGAGGCCGACAGCGAGCCCTGCATATAGGGCAGCGCGACATTGGCGATGGTGGTGTCCAGCGCCTGCATGATGGTCGCGGTCATGGCGCAGATCGTCACCATGTTCCGGCGCAGGCCGGGAACGGCGATCGGTGCCGCGGCCGCGGTGCTCATGGCACTACTCGTCCTCTTTCGCGGCCACGGCCGGCGTGAAGCCGAACAGGGCCGCCAGCGAACGGCGATGGTTGGTATCGATCGAGGTGTAGGCGCTCATGCCGGATTTCAGCTTCTGAACGTATTTGTCGTTCTTGTCGAAATAGATCCGCACCGGCACGCGCTGCACCACCTTGACGAAGTTGCCGGTGGCGTTCTGCGGCGGCAGGATCGCGAATTGCGCGCCGGTGCCGGGGCTGAGCGACCCGACCGTGCCCTTGAAGACATGATCGGGGAAGGCGTCGACGTCGATGGTGACGGGTTGTCCGACCGCGACATAGGTGAAATCGGATTCTTTCGGATTGGCGTCGACCCAGGGGCTCGCGACGTCGATGACGGAGAACACCGGCATGCCCGCGGGAATGAAGCGGCCGAGCTGGATCTGGTCGACTTGCGTCGCGATGCCGTTCATCGGCGCGCGCACCGTGGTCAAATTGAGGTTGCGCTGCGCGTCGTCGAGCGCGGCCTTGGCTTGCTGGTAGGTCGGAAACTGCTCGAGCGGCAAATCGGGGTTGCCGAGCAGCTGATTGAGCGCGGTCGATCGTTGCTGCCTGACGAACTGCAGCTGCGCCTGCGCGGTGACCAAAGCGGCCGAAGAGTTGTCGAGGTCGAGCTGCGAGCCAAAACTGTTCTTCACCAGCGCGGTCTTGCGATCGACGTCGCGCTGCTTCAGCGCGATTCCGGCGTTCACGATGTCGATGGTCTGGTCGAAGAGCTTGATATTCGCAATCAGATTGTCGTGGCTCGATTTGGCATCGTCGAGCTTGGCGCGGGCCTGCGCCAGGGCGAACTGGTACGGCACCGGGTCGATCTGGAACATGACGTCGCCGGTCGCGACCTGTTGGCCTTCCTTGACCGCGATCGTGATGATCTTGCCTGCAACGTCGGGCGTGATCAGGATCTTTTGCGCCCCGACATAGGCGTCGTCGGTGGTCACGTAACGGCCGCCGTTGAGATAGAAGGTCAGGCCGGCGATGACAGCCACCAGCGGCAGCACGACCAGCAGCAGCGTGCGGCGATAACGCCGCATGCCGGCCATCAGCCGGCGGCGCGGCTCGGCTGATATCTTCACCCGCGGCGCGGCCGGCGGGTTGCCCTTCTGCTCGGGCGGAAATTTCAATACCGGTTCAGCCATAGCGCTGTTCTTTCCTCGGCGGTTCCGCGGGCGCGCCCTGGATGGCGTTGCGCACGTTTTCCTTGATAGCCTCGAGCTGGTCGAGCAGGCGGTGGGCATCGGCGGGATCGATGCCCTCGAGCGCGGTCGCGGTCAGTTCCGAGCGCAGCCCGCTCAGTTTGCCGAGCAGCGGCCGGGCGGCCTTGCGCAGATGAAGCCGGTTGACGCGGCGGTCGGTTTCGTCGCCGCGGCGTTCGATCCACCCATTGTCGCAAAGCTTGTCGATCAGCCGCGTCAGCGTGATCGGCTGCATCTCCATTTCCTCGGCGAGTTCCGTCTGCTTCATCCCCTCGGTGCGTTCGACCTTGGCCAGCACCGCCCATTGGGCACGGGTGATGCCGTAGCGCGCGGCTTGCTTGTCGGCATAGGCACGGACCAGCCGCTGCAATTCGCCAAGCGTAAACAGGAAGTTCATATCCACGGGACCGCGGGACATCGGGGGTTGCCTCCATAAGCTTTGGATATAATAAGCTAGCTTATGATTTTTTGATGGCATGTTGACGGAAGGGCAGCCCCGCCCGGGGAACATGGCTGATCCGCGTGATCCAGGGAAAAGCCGGCAGCATCCCCGATCGCCTGCGAAAAGTACCGCAGCATGCTGCACTGCAAATATTCCAGGTCCCGATTAGACGGATCGGCCCAGCCGCGTTACATGACGTTCGCAATGACCGCTGCCAGACCTACCTTTCCTCCGCCCGATCACGACCATGGCCGCTGCGCCGCGGACGCGATCGCGCACGCCGAGCGGGTCTGCCAGCAAAGGTCGCAGAAATTCACGCCGATCCGCCGCCAGGTGCTGCAGGCGTTGTTGTCCAGCCACCGGCCGCTCGGCGCCTATGAGGTGATCGACGAACTCGCGAAATCGATGCCGCGGCCGGCGCCGATCACGGTGTATCGCGCGCTCGATTTTTTGATGCAGAACGGCCTCGTCCACCGCATCGAAAGCCGCAATGCGTATCTCGCCTGCGCGCACGACCATGACGCGGCGGCGATGGTGGCGTTTTTGATCTGCGACGACTGTGGCTCGGTCGGGGAAATTCCGGCGGCGCCCGTAGCGCAGAGCCTCAATGCGGCGGCCCGCGCGTCGGGCTTTGTTCCAAAGCTGTCGGTGGTTGAGATCGCCGGCACCTGCGCGCATTGCCAGAAATAACCAACACGGTGGCAAGCCGGACAACGAGGTTGCATGTCATCGAATGAAGGGAGTTCATCGGCCGGGCGTCCGCTCAGTCCGGTCGCGGTCGCGCTGATGCTGATGCTCTGCGTCAGTTGGGGTTTTAATCAGATCGCCGTCAAACTGGTGCTGCCGGACATTCCGCCGATGCTGCAGGCCACGATCCGCTCGGTGGGTGCATTGCCGGTGCTGCTGTTGATGGCGCGGCTGCGGGGGGTGAAGATGTTCGCTTCCGACGGCACGCTTGGCGCCGGCCTGTTCGCCGGCGTCCTGTTCGGCATCGAATTCGTGATGATCTATCAGGGCCTGCGGCTCACAACGGCCTCGCGCGCGGTGGTGTTTCTCTACACCGCGCCGTTCTTCGTCGCGCTTGGCTCCTATCAGTTCCTCGGCGAGCGGCTGCGCGGTTCGCAATGGGGCGGACTGGCCCTGAGCTTTGCCGGCGTCGCGCTCGCGATCGGGGTGCCGCAACCCAATGTCGATGCGAGCGTGCTGCTCGGCGATCTCCTGATCGTGGCCGGCGGCGCGCTGTGGGCGGCGACCACCTTGATTGCGAAGGGCACGCGCCTGCGCAACGCCGCGCCGGAAAAGGCGCTCGGCTACCAGGTGGCGCTGTCGGTTCCGATCCTGGGGCTGGCGGCCTTGATTTCCGGTGAGACGATCACCCATCGTCCCGCAATGTTGTCCGTGTCGTTGATTGCCTATCAGTCCGTATGGGTGGTGGGACTGACGTTTACGCTGTGGTTTGCACTGGTGAAAACCTACTCCGCCAGCAAATTGTCGGCCTTCACCTTCATCACCCCGCTGTTCGGCGTGGTCGCGAGTTATTTCATCATGCACGATACGCTGACCCTGGCCTTCGGCGCCGCAGCGCTGCTGGTGATCGCGGGGCTTTATCTGGTGAACCGGCCCGAAGTCACGGGGTCCCAAGTTGTGCCTGATCCGAACGTGCCGGCGTAATTTCAATCCGTCTCGATCGGCAGCGAGGCATCCTTCGCCCACTCGCCCATCGAGCCGTCGTAAAGGGTGAGGTTGTCGTAGCCGAGCCGATGGAGCTGGAACAGATCGATGGTGGCCGAAATGCCGCCGCCGCAATAGGCCACCACGCACTTGTCTTTCGCAATGCCCTGCGCGGCAAACTTCTTTTCGGCCTCCGCGAGCGGAACGAAGGCCTTGCTCTGCGCATCTGATAGCGTCGCCGCCGGCACGTTGACACTGCCGGGAATCCGCCCCCGCCGGCCGTAGCGGCTCGGCTCCAGGCCCCGGTGGAATTGCGGCCCGAGCGCGTTGACGATGACGGTATTGCGGTCGGCGCGCGCCGCAAGCACGTCGGCCTTGCCGACGAAATAGCCGGCTCTGGGTTTTGCGGTGAAAATCGCCGGCGGATATCCTTTCGCCGGCCCGGTTTCGATGGCGCGGCCCTCGGCCTTCCACTTGTCGAGGCCGCCATCGAGCACCACAGCGCCGTCGAAGCCGATCGATCTCAGCATCCACCAGAATCGCGTGGCCCACATCGCCGTGCCGATGCTGTAGAGCACGACGCGGCTGTCCGGGCCGACGCCATGGCGGCTGAAGGCGGCTTCGAGTTGCGCGACCGACGGCATCATGAAGCGAAGCGGGGTGGTTTCGTCGGAAAACTCGCCCTGCAAATCCAGGAAGTCGGCGCCCGGAATATGGCCGGCCTCAAAACTCGCGCGCCCGGGAACCGCGATATAGGGAACGTCGCTGCCCTCGGGCGTGGGTTCCAGATAGGTGGTACAATCGAACAGCCGCAGGTTCGGCGCCGCGAGGATGCCGGCAAGTTCCACTGTGCTGATGAGTCCGCCGCGCTCCGCCATTGGATGGTCCCCCTGAAATTTTGGGTGGGATGCTATGGCGGAGGATGCCGGATGAAAAGGGAGTGACCATCGGCGCCGGACCTTTAATCCCGCCATTCCAGTCCGATATAGCGGGCAGGCACATCGCGGCCGGGATTTTGACCGGTCGGGATAAGCCATTGAAACGATGATAGAAAAATTACCATCCGCCGGTCCCCAAGGTGGCCCTCGCGATAGGAGGGTCTGCCGCTTGCCGACCCCCTTGGTGAATGTCACCAAAACCTGATATTCGATGGCCCCATGAACAAACCCATCAAACCACCTCACGACGACGTCGCCGGCCCCAGCGCCCGGCATAAAACCACCCAGGTCATGGTCGGCAATGTCGCCGTCGGCGGCGGCGCCCCGATCGTGGTGCAGTCGATGACCAACACCGATACCGCCGATGTCGAGGGCACCATCGCGCAGGTCGCGGCGCTATCGCGCGCCGGTTCCGAACTGGTGCGCATCACGGTCGACCGCGACGAGGCCGCAGCCGCGGTTCCACATATCCGCGATGGCCTGCGCAAGCGCGGCATCACCACGCCCTTGATCGGCGATTTCCATTATATCGGCCACAAGCTGCTCGCCGAATATCCGGCCTGCGCCGAAGCGCTCGACAAATACCGCATCAATCCCGGCAATGTCGGCTTCAAGAACAAGCGCGACACCCAGTTCGCCGACATCATCGAGATCGCCAACAAGAACAACAAGCCGGTGCGGATCGGCGCCAATTGGGGCTCGCTCGATCAGGAACTGCTGACCAAACTGATGGACGAGAATACGGCGTCCGCCAATCCGAAGGATGCGCGCGCGGTGACGCGCGAGGCGATGGTGCAGTCGGCGCTGTTGTCGGCCGCTCGCGCGCAAGAACTTGGCATGCCCAAGAACAAGATGATCCTGTCGGCGAAAGTCTCCGCCGTGCAGGACTTGATCGCGGTCTATCAGGAGCTGGCGCGCCGTTCGGACTATGCGATCCATCTCGGCCTCACCGAAGCCGGCATGGGATCGAAGGGCATCGTCGCTTCTTCCGCCGCGCTCGGCATCCTGTTGCAGGACGGCATCGGCGACACCATCCGGATTTCGCTGACGCCGGAGCCGGGCGGCGATCGTACCCTCGAGGTGCAGGTCGCGCAGGAACTGCTGCAGACCATGGGCTTCCGCACCTTCGTGCCGCTGGTCGCGGCCTGCCCGGGTTGCGGCCGCACCACCTCGACCACCTTCCAGGAGCTGGCGCGCTCGATCCAGGATTTCATCCGCGACGAGATGCCGGCGTGGAAGACGCGCTACCCCGGCGTGGAATCATTGAACGTCGCGATCATGGGCTGCATCGTCAACGGCCCCGGCGAATCCAAGCATGCCGACATCGGCATCTCGCTGCCCGGCACTGGCGAAACCCCGGCGGCGCCGGTGTTCGTCGACGGCAAGAAATTCCGCACCCTGCGCGGCCCCAACATCGCCACCGAATTCAAGGCGATGGTGATCGACTACATCGACCAGCGCTATGGCGCGGGCGCGGCTGTTCCCGCGGATACGGTGACGGCGGCGGAGTAGGCTGCGCATCTCAGCAGGCGATGGTGCTGACTTGTCCTTCCTCTCCGTATTTCAACATCAGGAGATCCCGCGTCACCAGCGTTGCGCCGAGATCGCGCGCGGTCGCCAGCAGGATGCGGTCGGCAGGATCGCGCGGCGGCCTGCCCGGCAGGAATGACGAGTCGATCAGGATGTCGGGCGACAATTCGGCCAGATGCACGTTCGGCATTGCGAGGATACGGGCGAACCAGCGCTGCGGTGTCGTGCCGAGGCTCAAGCGGTTGCGCGAGACGAGAAGTCCGACCTCCCACGCCGTAATTGGCGAGAGATAGGTCGCAACGCCCACGCGGGCGGCTTCGTCGAGCTTTTCAGACGCCGATGCCTTCAGTTCGTCGCGCGACAGCCAGATCGCCGCATTCGTATCGAGCAGGAGCGGGGACATCGATCGGATCACCGCGTTTCCGGTCCGTATTTCTTGTCCAGCAGATCAGCCCACTCGGGATCGGCAGGCTCGGTGAGGTCGACGCCCGGAGGCACGAAGGTGATGTCCTTCAGCGCACCACGTAGCGGGTGGCGGCCGTCCCTGGTGGCGTATGGCTTCGGGACGGACTCCGCGATGCCGCCGTTCGCTTCACTGCCCTTCGCGACCCGGCGAAACACCAGCTTGCGCGCGCTCATGTCGACCTGCGCGCTCTCGAAGCCGGCATCGAGCCAGACCTTTGTCATCACGTTATTGGAAGCATTGTTACTCCACCAGGCGCGATGGTGCTGCGCCTTCGGCGGCAGCTTGACACCCGTAATCTTCTCGATCTCGTGAAATGTCAGCGGCACCTCGTGGGCTCGCTGCTCACGCAAAAACACTCCGAGGGGCTCATACTTTCCCATGATCACCTCCCATAAACACACACACTGTGTCACAGTAGCGTACAAGAATCAAGCCCCAATGAATCAGCGAAATCCAGAGCCGTGGGGCAGAGCGTCCAGATTGCGCTTCGCTCCACGCTAGCTACGATGGTGGCAAATCAAAAACTCACCGGAGGAAGCCATGTCTTCGCTCGCCAGCAAACAAGGCCCGCGCTATCGCCATACCGGCGGCGACGCAGAGCCCTACGAAACCATCGGCGTCGAAAAACTCACGCCGATCATCGGCGCGGAGATCTCCGGCGTCGATATCGGCAAATTGGTTTCCGACGAATCGCGCTCCAACCGCCAGATCGACGATATCCACCGCGCCTTGGCCGAAAATCTCGTGATCTTCTTCCGCGACCAGCGCATCACGCCAGAACAGCATCTCGCCTTCGGCCGCAAGTTCGGGGAATTGCACATCCATCCGGCCGCGCCGCATGAGGGCGACGATCCGGCGCTGATGAAGATCTACGCCGACAAGGATTCGCCGCGCGTCAACGGCGAGGGCTGGCATACGGACGTGTCCTGCGACGTCGAGCCGCCGATGGGCTCGATCCTCCACATCAAGCAGTGCCCGCCGAGCGGCGGCGACACGCTGTTCGCCAACATGTATGCGGCCTATGAAGCGCTCTCGGATCGCATGAAGGCCTATCTCGAGGGTCTCACCGCGCTGCATGACGGCGAGCCGATCTATCGCGGGCTCTACGCCAATTACGGCGTCGCCGACCGGCCGGCCTATCCGCGCGCCGAGCATCCGGTGGTGCGCACCCATCCGGTGACCGGCAAGAAGGCGCTCTACGTCAATGGCGGCTTTACCCGTCATATCATCGGCATCCCCGGCGACGAGAGCAGTGCGATCCTCAGATATCTCTACCAGCACATGGAAAATCCGCTGTTCCAGTGCCGCTTCCGCTGGAGCGAGAACGCGATCGCATTCTGGGACAACCGCTGCGCCCAGCACCGCGCGCTATGGGACTACTGGCCGCACACCCGCGCAGGTACACGCGTGACGGTGAAGGGCGAACGGCCCGTGTAAGTGATTGCGTAGGGTGGGTTAGCGAAGCGTAACCCACCATCTGCGCGACATCGCGATAATTGGTGGGTTACGCCTTCGGCTAACCCACCCTGCGAATTGAGCCAAATTTGGCGAAAGCCAAACAAAACCCCGGAGGTCGCGCCATGCTCCGCGCCGAAGACAACAAATTCCTGACCGAAAGCGGCGAGGGCACGCCGATGGGCGACTTGCTGCGCCGCTTCTGGCTGCCGGTGCTGTTGTCGGAGGAATTGCCGGAGGCCGACGGGCCGCCGAAGAAGATCGTGGTGATGGGCGAGGAATTGCTCGCCTTCCGCGATAGCCGAGGCGTTGTCGGCGTCATCGACCAGTATTGCCCGCATCGCGGCGCCAATCTCTGGCTCGGCCGCAACGAGGAATGCGGCATCCGCTGCGTCTATCATGGCTGGAAATTCGACACCGACGGCCGCTGCGTCGATATGCCGACCTCCTATCCCGACCTCAATGCCAAAGACCTGATCCGCATCAAATCCTATCCGGTGCGCGAATGGGGCGATATGGTCTGGGCCTATATGGGACCATCCGGCGAAATCCCCGATCTGCCCGCGCTGGAGATGGCGCTGGTGCCGGCCTCGCACCGCTACGTCACCAAGAAATGGCAGGACTGCAACTGGGTGCAGGCGGCGGAAGGCTCGATCGACACCGCGCATTTCACCTTCGCGCATCTTTCCTTCGAAAAGGAAGAGAACGAAATCCTCGACATCAAGAAGCATTTCGTCAATCCGCTTGTTCGGGTCGCGACCGACCACATGCGCTGGATCGCGGAAGACCCGCGGCCGGTGATCAAGGTCACGCCCCATGACGCGGGGCTCGTGGTCGCGGGCGGAAGGCTCACCGGCGGCGACAATATCTACTGGCGCATCGCCCAATACCTGATGCCGGTGCACGCCTATGCGCCGAGCTCGATGCCCGGCGAAAATATCTTTGGTCAGAGTTTCGTGCCCGTCACCGACACCAATTGCTGGATCTACACCTATGCCTGGAATCCGGAGCGTCCGCTGACGCAAGCCGAGCGCGACGGCTACGCCCGTGGCAATGGCGTGATGTCGGTGGTCGACGAGAATTACATCCCGCTGCGCAACAAGAGAAACGACTATCTGATCGACCGCAAGCTGCAGAAGACCAGGAGCTACACCGGCATCAAGGGCGTGTCCGAACAGGACGCCGCGGTGCAGGACAGCCAGCGCCCGATCGCCGACCGCACCCGCGAGCATCTCGGACCCACCGATCTGGGTATCCTGCATTTCCGCAAGCTGGTGATGGACGCAGCCCGCGCGCTGCAGCACGGCCAGGCGCCGCCGCACCTGAAGCATCAGGATCGCTACACCGTGCGCTCCGGCGGCTGGGTGACGCATCGGGAGAAAGATCTGCCCGCAGTGATGTTCGAACGCTTCGGCGACGAGACGGGATATGTCGGGCGGCCGCGGACCGCGGCGGCGGAGTAGTTGGCGGCCAAATCCTTGCGGCGGGAGCCGCTACGGGCGTTCCTGGGCGGTGTGCCGCACGTGCAGAATAACTATCTCATCATTGGCGGCGTCGATTGCGTAGAAGATCAGAAATGGATAGCGCACAACGGATAAAACTCGAACCTCGGCTTCATCCGTGATGTGTCCAATGAGCGGAAACTCCTCGAGCAACGTCGCCAGCCCTCGATCCGCTCCACGACAGCAACGGCGGCGGAGCGGTTATGTTCGTAAATATACGCGAAAATATTTTCGATTTCGGCAAGCGCTGTCTCAGACCAACGAATCTTCATGCACGGTAGCGATTGAATACCGCTGCGACCGCGCTATCGCTCGCTAGTTTGCCCTCGCGCATCTCGATCAGGCCTCGACGCACAGCTTCTCGCTCGGCATCATTCAGGCGATAGGCACCAAGATGCTTGTTTTCGATGGTCGCAACCGACCTGACGAATTCCTCCTGAGCTTCTTCAGGCCAGGTGGCGACGCGCTCCAGCAAGATTTCGAGTCCTTGTCGTGTCATGTGTGAAGACTAGCAGAGTTCGAGGCTGTTTGCATCCCTGTCATTCCGGGTCTGGTGCTTGCGCACCATCCCGGAATGACGGGTAACGTTTACAGCGGCCCCTTGCGATATTCCCTGTTGGCGAGGCTTGCCTCCTCGAGGTCGAGGTCGCGTTCGATCCGACGCCGGATTTCGTCGGTAATCCTGCCGTCGCGCAGCAGCACGTGGATGAATTTCCGCTCCGCCGCGATCAATTCCCGCGTCAGTTTCGCCCCCGTCACCGAGACGTCATAGTCGTCGGGATCGAGCGAGGCCGGCAGCTGGCTGACGCGGGTCTCGTGCCGGGCGCGCAGCTGTTTGATCACTTCATCCGACAATTCGCCGCGGTCGGTGATGGCGTCGAGCGATCTGAGCGCCGCATCGAGCGCCTCGCGGCGCGCCGCGATCTCCGATTCATGCGCCGCCACATGCTCGGCGCGCCCGGCGTCGGTGAGGCCGAGCCAGCGCACCACCGGCGGCAGCGCCAGCCCAAAGCCCACCAGCGTGATGAAGATGACGCCGAAGGTGACGAACAGGATCAGGTCGCGGTACGGAAAGCCCTCGCCGCCGGGCAGCGCGAAGGGGACCGCGAGCGCCGCGGCCAGCGACACCGCGCCGCGCACGCCGGTGAAGGCGAGCACGAACGGCCATTGCCATGGCGGCGCCGGATCGGTTTCGCGCACGCGCTTGATCAGCCGCGGCAAATAGATCGCGGGAAACATCCAGGCGAAGCGTGCCACCACGATCATGACGACGACCAATGCGGTCGCCAGCAGGATGTCGTGCAGCGGAAACGCCTTGGATTTCTCCAGCAGCAGGCGCATCTGGAATCCGGTCAAGAGAAACAGCAAGCCCCCAATCAGGTAGATCACCAGATCCCAGAAGAAGATGCCCTGCAGCCGCGTCGCCGCTGAAATCAACAGCGGCCCGTTCCAGCTCATATAGAGCCCGCAGGCCACGGTTGCGATCACGCCGGAGCCGCCGAAATGCGCAGGCAGCCAATAGGCGACATAGGGCGTAATCAGCGACAGCGTGATCTCGATCTGCGGATCCCGCGCGTAATGCCGCGCCCGCAACGAGAGCCAGCCCACCGCCGCGCCGAACGCCATCTCGCCGCCGATGATGACGAGGAACTCGCCGGTAGCCTTCGACAGCGAAAACGCGCCGGTGAAAATCGCGGCGAGGGCGAAGCGATAGAGAATCAGCGCGGTGGCGTCGTTCGCCAGTCCCTCACCCTCCAGCACGACCAGGATGCGGCGCGGTAGTCCGAGCCTGCGCACGATCGCCAGCGGCGCCACCGCGTCCGGTGGCGCGACGATGGCTCCCAGCAGGAAGCCGATGCTCCAGGGCAGTCCGATCAGATAATGGGTCGCGGCGGCGACCGTGAACGCCGTGAAGATCACGGCGCCGACCGCCCCCAGGATGATCGGGCGCAGATTGAATTTGAACTCGCGCCAGCTCATGGCGACACTGGCCGAATAGATCAAGGGCGGCAGCACCACCAGCAGCACCAGCTCCGGCGGCAATTCCAGCGACGGCATGCCCGGCACGAAGGCGAGGGCCGTGCCGGCGAGCAGCAACAGGATCGCCGGCGCGACATGGGTCCGCCGCGCCAATAGCGCGGTGCCCGCCAGTACCGCGAGCAGGATCAGGAAGATCTGGAACTTGGCTTCCACGACGGCGAATTCCTCTGCCCGGGCAAATTTGCCCGGACCGGCGGCGCCGTCAATGCCGGGGATCGTCGCGTGCGATACCGTCTCAGCTAATTCGGTTGTCATACGCGGGCTTGACCCGCGTATCCATCGCTCTTCGCAAGATTCTTGTGAAGCAAGATGGATTGCCGGGTCAAGCCCGGCAATGACGGCGAATGAGGGTGGTGGTTATTCCCTCAAATCATAACGATACGATTTCGAAACGATCTGCCAGCCATCCCTGAGTTTCATCGCCACCAGATAGTCCGTGAAATAGCGCGGCGGCAATTGGCAGCGCACCTTGACGAAGGCGGTGGATTCATCGGAGCGGTCGATGGTGACGATGAAATCCTCGCGCGGCTTGCCCTCGGACTTGGCGGAGGGGCGCTTGCGGATCCAGCCCATCCAGTCCGGCACGGTGAGGACCTTCAGCTCGCCCTTTTCAACCACGCGCAGGTCGGCGGAGGGATGGAAAATCTCGCCGAGCTTGTCGGCATCGCCCTCGTAGAGGGCGTCGAAATAATGCTGGACCACGGCTTCGACGGTGGAACGATCGTGAGACATTGGGTGGTGCTCCTGTTTCATTTCATTCGTCATTCCGGGGCGCGCGAAGCACGAACCCGGAATCCAGAGATTGTTGCGCGAGATTCCGGGTTTGCGCTGGCGCGCGCCCCGGAATGACGGTGTTGTCACATCAAGAACACGCCCTTGCCGTCGACCTGCTTGTCGAACAGTTTATAGGCTTCTTCGGCCTGGTCGAGGCTCCAGCGGTGGGTGAACAGGCGATCGACGTCGACACCGCGCTCGACCGAGAACCGCGCGCAGTCGGCCTGGATGATATTGGAAAATGTCCACGACGCCACCAATGTCAACTGCCGGCGCAACAGATGCGGTGAGACGTCGATGTGGACCTCGCCGCCCTCGCCGACGAAACACATCGTGCCCCACACCTTGGTGGAGCGGATCGCGTTCAGCCGCGCATCCGGGTTGCTCGAGGTGTCCAGCGTCAAATCCGCGTAGCGGCCGTGAGTGAGTTCCTTGATCGCGGCGATCGGATCGTTCGAGCCGGGATCGACGACGTGATCCGCGCCGAATGCCTTGGCGCGCTCCAGCCGCTGCGGGCTGATATCGAGCGCGATCACTTTTGAGCCCATCGCCTTGGCATATTGCGTGGCCGCCAGCCCGACCGGGCCCTGGCCGAAGATCGCGATGGTGTCGTTGCCGGACAGGTTCATGCGGCGCAGCGCGCTATAGGCGGTGCCGGAGCCGCAGGCGATCGCCGCGCCCGCCGAAAACGACAATTCATCCGGCAGTGCTACCAGCGTATTGGCCGGCACCTTCAGATATTGCGCGTGGCCGCCATGTGCGTTGTTGCCGTAGACCTTGACGGGCACCTCCTGGCACAGCTGCTGCCAGCCGGAGCGGCAATGGTTGCATTGGGTGCAGCCCTGATAGTGATGCACCATCACGCGCTGGCCGACCCGCGCCTCCTTGGGTCCGACCGCGGTGCCGACCGCGACGACAACGCCGCAGGGTTCGTGCCCGGCAATCACGGGCCCTTGCGGCACCGGAATGCCGGTCGCCCGCGGCTGACCCTTGGGCCGGCGGTATTGATGCAGGTCGCTGCCGCACATGCCCGACGCCTTCATCTCGATCACCACGTCATGGGGATCGGGCGTGGGATCGTCGAAATTCATCAAGTCCAGCCCGCGTTCCCCGGTGAACACAACGCCGCGCATGGTTTCCTCCGTTTTGCTTTTTCTTATGGACCAAGTGTATCGCCATGAGAGGCAATAGCCAACCGGTTCGCACGGAGATAGTCGTGGGCATTTGTGTCTCCACGTCATTGCGAGCGAAGCGAAGCAATCCATCTTGCAACAAGCAAAGTTTGGATTGCTTCGTCGCAAGGGCTCCTCGCAATGACGGCGTTGAGGGGCCAGCGCGTGGCTAGACTAAATCGCACTCGCCGCGATGTTGACCATCAGCGCCAATAGCGCGGTGTTGAAGAAGAACGAGATGATGCCGTGCACGGTCGCGGTACGGCGGATGATCTTGTCGGTGATGCCGACGTCGGAAACCTGCGCGGTCATGCCGATCACGAACGAGAAATAGACAAAATCCCAGTAGTCGGGATGTTCGCGGGTGTCGCCTGAGGGGAACTGCAGGCCGCCCGTCTTGCCGCCGCGAAAATAGTCGTGAGCGTAATGCAGCGCGAAGGCGGTATGCACGGTGGCCCAGGACAGCACGATCGTCAACGTCGCCAGCGCCAGCCCGTGCATGCTGTGCTGCGACGCGCCGAGTTCGAAGATGATCGCGGCGAGGCTTGCAAAGGCGCCGAGCAGGGTTATCAGCAGGATCAGGAAGCGGCCGTCGTCCTGCAGCGCCGCGTTGCGCTTGATGCGCTTGAGCCCGCTGCGATACATCATGATGTAGACCAGCACGAGATACAGCGCGACGAAGATATCCCAGGAGATCAACAGCCGCGTCACCAGCCGCAGCGATCCCGGCAACGGGAAGAACGCCACCACACCGATCAGGATCGCAATGAAGGTGCGCGGCCGCGCATAGACCACCCGCACCGGCTTGGACATTTTCCGGAAGCGGATGAGAAGGGGATCCTCGGTTTCCTGGTCCGCCATCGGCACCTGCAGGTTTCCTGCTAGTTCTTGCGTTCGGCGACGAAGCGTGCGGCGTCGCGCAGCACGTCGCCCCTTGCCCCGAAGATCGAGAGCGCCGCATCGGCGCGCGCCAAGAGGTCGCGGACGCGCCGCTTGGCGCCTTCGATGCCGAGCTGGGTGACGAAGGTAGTCTTGCCGAGCGCTGCGTCCTGCCCGGTCTGCTTGCCGAGCGCGGCGGCGTCGCCCTCGACGTCGAGCAGGTCGTCGGCGATCTGGAAGGCTTCGCCGAGCGCGCGGCCGTAATCGTCGAGCGCCTGGTATTCGGCTCGAGTGGCCTTGCCGAGGATCGCGCCGGCGATGCAGCCGAAGCGCAGCAGCGCGCCGGTTTTCATCTGCTGCAGGCGGGCGACATCGACCGGCTCGCGGTCGCCGAACCGGCCCTCGCCGGCAAGATCGAGCATCTGGCCGCCGACCATGCCGCCGATCCCCGACCCCCGCGCCAGCGCGCGGGTCAAGAGCAGCCGCACGGTCGGATCCCCGTGAATCTCGTCGCGGGTGATGATATCGAAGGCGAGTGTGAGCAGCCCGTCACCGGCGAGAATCGCGGTGGCGTCGTCGGTCTGCTTGTGCAGGGTGGGGCGGCCGCGGCGCAAATCGCTGTTGTCCATCGCCGGCAAATCGTCATGGATCAGCGAATAGCAGTGGATGCATTCGAGCGCGGCGCCGGCCAGGAGCGCCGCCTCGCGCGGCACGCCGAACACGGCCGCGCTTTCGACCACCAGGAACGGCCGCAACCGCTTTCCCCCGTTGAGGCTCGAATAGCGCATGGCGTCCATCAGCCGCTTCGGCCGCGCGATCTCGTCGGGCAAAAGCCGATCCGACAACAGTTTTGCAAGCAGCGCTTCGGTATCGTCAGCGGTCTGGTCCAGCCGTTTGGCAAAGTCGGAATGGGTCGTGCCGGTCGTCATCAAAAGCTGCTCCTGGTCGGGTCGGCCGGGACAATCGTTGATGGCACGGGCTTCGTCAATTCCGCTTCGAGGGGCTGGTTTTCGCCTTGAAACCGCTGGAAAAGACAGCAAATCATTGAAACATACCGGTCGAGCCCGCGCCCCACGCCCATCGCCTCGAACCAGAAACCCCGATTTTGCGCATTGTCCGAAATCTGTTGCTGATCGCGCTGGCCTTGCTGCTGTTGCCCTATCTGGTGGCGCCGTTCTATCGGGCCGGCCATCCGGTCTCGACACTGATGGCCTGGCGCTATTTGACCGGCGCGCCGGTGTTGCGGCAATGGGTCGATATCGGCGCGGTCTCACCCTATTTGCCGCGCTCGGTGGTAGCCGCGGAGGATGCGAATTTCTGCCGTCATCACGGCATCGACTTTGGCGCGCTGCGCGAGGTGATCGACGACGCCGAGGAGGAGGGCGAGGTCACGCGCGGCGGTTCCACCATCACCCAGCAGGTGGCCAAGAATCTGTTCCTCTGGCAGGGGCGCAGCGTGGTCCGCAAGGCGCTGGAGTTTCCGCTGGCGTTGTGGATCGACCTGGTGCTGCCGAAGCATCGGATTCTCGAAATCTATCTCAACATCGCCGAGCTTGGCCCCTCCGGCCAGTTCGGCGCGCAGGCCGGGGCGACCTACGCCTTCGGCCACCCGGCATCGTCGCTGAGCCCGCGCGAGGCGGCGCTGCTGGCGGCGAGCTTGCCCAACCCGGTCAAGCGCAGCGCCCGCAATCCCGGTCCCGGGATGCGGCGTCTGGCCGGGATCTACATGGCCCGGGCGCAGGCCCAGAGCCCGCAGCGTTGCTGGAGTGAAAATCGTGCTTTTTGAGCCAATTTTGGGCCGTTTTGACGGGTTGCAGCCCTAGCCTTACGCCATCCCATCCTCTATAAGCGCGGCCTTACCGGCATTCAGCTCGCGCGCCAAAAACGCTGCAGCCGTCCATTTTCCGGACGATGCCTCGACCACGACACCCCTAGAGGACCTCGACATGGCCGTTCCCAGAAGAAAAACGTCGCCCTCGCGCCGTGGCATGCGCCGCTCGGCGGACGCGCTGAAGAAGCCGACCTATGCCGAGGACAAGGATTCCGGCGAGCTGCGCCGCCCGCACCATCTCGACCTGAAGAGTGGCATGTACAAGGGCCGCCAGGTGCTGAAGAAGAAGGAATCCTGACCCCAGCGAAAAGGCGCGCCGTCCCGACGGCGCTGCCTGAATTCGGCCAACGAGTAAGGTAAGACGGTTTCCAGCGGCGAATCCCAAAACTTCGCCCCAGATATCCCGGTTCTCTTGCTTGATAGAAGGCTTGCCGATGTCCATGGTCGGTTTCCCGCTGCTTCTGATTCCGCTCGCGATCTACAACATCGTCGTCTTCCTGATGCCCGGCGTCAGCTTCGATGCGCCGCTGTTCACGCTGACGCTGATGTCCGGCGCGGCATGGCCGGTGACGCTGAGCGATGTCCTGCTGGCGCTCGGCATCGTGCTGCTGCTGCTCGAAGTCATAAAGGGGGCGCGCCCCGGCGCGAAATTCCTCACCGATCATCTGCTCTCGTTGATCGTGTTCGGCGCCGCGGCGGCCGAATTCCTGCTGTGGCCGAAGTTCAACAGCTCGACCTATTTCCTGCTGGCGCTGTTGTCGCTGTCGGATTTCCTGTCGGGAATTGCGCTGCGCGCCCGGCGCGGCAAGGTGGCATCGGCCGCGGTCGCAAGACCTGCCGCCCCAATGCCGGCCCCCGAGCCTCGATTCGATCCCGCGCCCGCTCCCCAGGCCCCCGTCGCCGAATCCGCGCCGCCGGATCGTGTCGAGCCGAAAATGACGCCAGTCGAGACCGCGCCTCCTCCGGCACCCTCGCCGGAGGTGCCGTCGCCGGGACTGCAGCCCAGCGAAGGCTCATCGCCGCCGCCGGAAGCGCCTTCGCGCTAACGCTTCCACCATCAGCGTGTTGGCTTTTCGTTGGATATCAGACGCCGCCGGCATCAACGGGCGCAGGATGGTGCACCATCAGGGCGGATCCGGGTTGGCCCTTCGGGCATCGCAGAATTCCTTCACCGCCGTCGTGACGCCGCTGCTGATGATGTCCTGCCGTTCGGGAGAGTCCATCATGAGCTCTTCGTCCCGGTTGCTGATCGAGCCTGCCTCCAGCAGGACGGCCGGCATCCGGGTCGTTCTCAGCACGACGAGCTGATCGTAGCTATAGACGCCGGTTTCCTTGTTCAGCAGCGGGTGCTGGTAGCGTCCCATGATGGCTTGCGAATATTGCCGGGCATATTGCAGGCCCTTCGCTTTCATTTCCTTGGCCACCAGTTCGGCGAAAGCAAGGCTCGTCGCAAAATCCGGATTGTCGCGGGAGACGAAAACGGAATAGCCGCTGAAGCGGTCGCTGAAATGACTTTTCTTGCCCTCGAATTCCCAGTTCTCGAGGAATTTGTTGGGCACGGAGTCATGGTGGATCGACAGGAAGAGATCCGCGTGCAGATCGTTGGCCGCGGTGACGCGCTTGACGAGACTCCGCCTGGCCTTGCCCGCGGTTACCAGAAGCCTGGTCTCGGCGAAGCCCGCGGCCTTCAGCTTTTCTTCGATCTGCCGCGCAAGGCGCAGGTTGAAGACGAACTCGGCGACGTTGCGGGCGCTGGTCGCGCCCTCCGATTCGGCGGTATGTCCGACATCCAGCACAAGGCGGAATTTGGCAGGATCGCATGTTGTCGCGGCCGGTTTCGAAGCCGAAGACTTCGAGGTCGCCGGCCTTAGGGCAGGCGGCCTTGCTGCGTGGGATGTTCGCGGGGCAGCAGACCTCGCCGAGGCGGCTGCCCGCGGCGCGACGGCGTGCTTTTGCGATTTGTCTGTCTTTGGCGGGCCCTTGAAGAAATCCGACAGCCAGCCGGCATTGCCGGCCTCGATCGGCAAAACCACCAATGCTGCCATCGCGACGATGATGGTACGGCGGCGGGACCAAACGCCGAAGCTCGGCCGGCTGAATTTTCTCCCTGACGACAGCAATTCCTGCTTTCCCCGGAGCGAAGCTCCATCCACGCTTCATGACAGCGCCGGATCATGAACCATAAGCGGCTGGAAATAAACCAGCGGCAGACGGAGGGCATCGATATCATGGCACGACGCGCTTCGCGGCCACCGACTCGACGGCACGTCAACCCTTTTGTCCCGCTTTGATCTCGTCGAATCTGGCAAGCGCGCGTTCGAATTTGTCGTTGAAGAGCCACATCGCATCGAGAATCTCGCGGAAGGTTGCGGACGTTCTCGCCCTGTCAGCCTGTCCGAAGGCGAAGATGCTGTTGTTTCGCAGATATCCCATGATCGTCGGGTCGGAAACCCGATAGCTGAGCAAATTGCCCGACCTCAGGGCGGACTTGGTCGGAGCGGGAATGATCTGTATCAGTTCAAAGAGCTTTATTTGATCGATCGGATTCGGCAGGGTTTTCGCAATCGCCGCTATTTGCGGGAAAAGCTCTGCGTGGGCGTTCATGAGGCCGTCGCGCACGGCGGTCCAGTGATTGAACCGATGATCCAGATTGCCGACCCGCGCCTCCTCCCTGTCGTCGCGAAGGCTCAGTGCGGGATCAAGGGCTGCTATCGACTTCTTTATCGCGGCCCACTTCCCACGGCCGTTTTGATCCTCCGATGGGCCGGTTTGAAAACTTCCCTTGTATTTGTTCGAGCGCGCATTGCCGACGTTTTGCTTGCCGTTGGTCTCGGCAAAGAACATCCCGAGCGAGATGCGGCCTGCCGCTTCGGCATTCGTCTCGTCAAGACCCCTGGCTCGCGCGATGGCAATCGCCAGATCGACAACGTCCTTGAATGGAGTATCCGATTTTTGCGCGTTGGCGGGAGGCGCATCCATCAGGTCGAACAGGCTGGTGTATTCGTCGAGCAGCGGCTCACGCTCCGCGTCAAAATACGCCGGCGGGATTGCGAACTTGTTGGGCCGTCCGACCCTGGACGGAAGTGCGTCGGTGAGGTCCTTGTAGGCGCTCATCATGCCGTTGCGCGCCAAATATAGCGCCTGTCCCGGCAAGTTCGGCAATGGTCGATCCAAGATCTGTGCGCGCCGTTGCCCCAGGATCCGCTCGAAATTCGCTACTGCATGGTTGTACCTGTCGAGTGCATCCGATTGTCGTTTTGCGAGCGTGCCCGGCTCGGCCATGGCGGTCGACATCGAGCCGAGATTGCCGATAACGGCCAGGACCAGCGTGTCGATGGCAATCGTAACCAGGGGCACGAGGAAGAGTCCGAGCGCAAGAACTGCCGTGGGCGCAGCGGTACGATTGTTTATCCCCATCGCAGTTCCCCTGCTCGGGGTTCACCGGATACTATTCACTCGATCGTAAGCGGCAAACCCCGAAAGCGCCAATTCCGGTGCAACCAGATATCCGATTCTTCGAGTCCATGGTCACGCTCATGGGCATCCGCGCCGCCGGCAACCGATCGCGGCCTGGGGCCGCCCTGCAGGCCCTGCTCGCCGGTGCCACACTTGCCGTCAATTCCAACAGCAAAGACCGGGCAAACGGGCCTTGAGGGACGTGAGAGGGAACGATGAAGCTCGCTGCGTTGGCGAATTGAACCGGACGGGAAACAGGTCCTAGATGATTTGCCGGGTCAGGATGCCCGCGCCATGCACGGGGCGCCGATTCGCGCTATAGGCGGCCTGCGCATCGGTCGGCGACGCCCGCCGCAGGCCGCAAGTCTGCGGCGCATGCTGGGCGGTGGCGATCAGCTGGGTGACGAAGTCGGCCCGCGATTTCGGCTGGTCCGGCACGCGCGACCACTGCACGGTCGGCACCACCGGCACCAGCGCCATGCAGGCGGGCTTTTCGCCGCCAACGGCGCCGTCATCCGCTGTCTGTGCTGGTTCGCCGTTGACTGACATTGCCACTCGAGATCCGCCAAAGCTGTCGCGTTTTGGGACGAGGTATCCCGCTTTCATCTCTTTGTCGCAAGGACCATGCCAATGCGGCCGGCTTCGTTCCCGGCATCTTGCGATTGTGGTTTCCGGAATATTTATGAACTTTGCCTAGGGTGAGCGCCGCTACTGGCAGTATTCTAAAGAGGCGGGAATCACCCGTGTCCTGAAACGAGGCGACCGTGACATCCGCTCTCCCCAAAGCGTCCACCATCCTGGCTTCGCTCGGGCAAGCCGCCTTCGTCTGGGACCTCGCAACCGATGCGATCGTCTGGAGCGAGCAGGCCAATGCGGTGTTTTCGGATATCCCGGCAGCCTCGCTTGCAAGCGGCGCGGAGTTTTCCAGACTGATCGAACCGCAGCGTTCGATCCGCACCGAGGCGCTGTCGCATTCAGCCCCCGCCAAGCGCGGGGAGGGCGCACCCTACCGGATCGAATATGGCGTGCGGACCTCGACCTCGGAGCCGGTGCTCTGGATCGAGGAAACCGGCTGCTGGTTCGCCGGTCCCGACGGCAAGCCGGCGCAGGCGCAAGGCATCGTCCGCATCAACAATGAGCGCCACGCCCGCGACGAACAGTTGCTGCGGCTGTCGCGGCACGATCCCCTGACCGGCGAACTCAATCGCACCCATTTGATCGCCGCGCTGGCCGAGGCGATCGAGGAAGCCACGCGCTTCCGTACGTCCTGCGCCTTCATGCTGATCGGCATCGATCACCTGGCGCGGATCAACGACGCCTTCGGTTTCGACGTCGCCGACGCGGTGATCTCGGAAGTGGCGCGGCGCATTCGCCTCCGCCTGCGCGGCGGCGACGTTCTCGGCCGCTTCTCCGGCAACAAGTTCGGACTGGTGCTGAAGAACTGCACTGTCGACGACATGAACGTCGCGGCCGAGCGGTTTCTCGCCGGCATCCGCGACGAGGTGGTGCCGACCAATTCCGGGCCGGTCTCCGTCACCGCCTCGATCGGCGCGGTCAGCGTGCCGCGCTATGCGCGCAACGCCAACGAGGCCATCAACCGCGCCCACGAGACGCTGGACGGCGCCAAACACCGCCGCGCCGGCTCGTTCGCGCTGTGGCGCCCGAATGTCGAACGCGACGCCCAGCGCAAGGTCAATATCCGCGTCACCGACGAGATCGTCACCGCGCTCAACGAGCGCCGCATCGTGATGGCGTTCGAACCGGTGGTGGAGGCGGCCTCGCGCGTGACCTCGTTCTACGAATGCCTGATCCGGATGGAGCAGGATGACGGCCGGATGCTGCTGGCGCCCGACATCGTGCCGGTGGCGGAGAAACTCGGCCTGATCCGCCTGGTCGATCACCGCGTGCTCGAGCTCGTGGTGGCCGAACTCGCCGCGTCCCCCAACGTGCAGCTTTCCCTCAACATCTCGCCCGAGACCACGATGGACCCGGACTGGTGGGGCTCGATCGAATCCTTGATGCACGCCCATCCCGGCGTTGCCGAACGGCTGATCGTGGAGATCACCGAAACCGTGGCGATCCAGGATATCGACGATTTGCGCGGCTTCGTCACCCGCCTGAAGAATTTCGGCAGCCGGATCGCGATCGACGATTTCGGCGCCGGCTACACGTCGTTCCGCAATCTGCGCAAGCTCGGCGTCGATATCGTGAAGATCGATGGCGCCTTCGTGCAGAACATCGCGCGCTCGGCGGACGACCGCGCCTTCGTGCAGACGCTGATCGATTTGGCGCGGCGGCTCGACATCAAGACGGTCGCCGAATGGGTGCAGGACGAGGAGTCAGGCCTGATGCTGCGCGACTGGGGCTGCGACTACATCCAGGGCCGGCTGATCGGGCTTGCCTCGTCGGAGCGGCCTTGGGGTGCTGTGGCTGAAACGGTGTTGCCCGCGGCGGGCTAACTGTCGTCCCTGCGAACGCAGGGACCCATAACCACCAGCTTCGGTTGTTGCGCGCAAGCCGTCGAACAGCGTCTCTCAAAACGAAGGGCCGCGGAGTATGGGTCCCTGCGTTCGCAGGGACGACAAGATCACTCTTCCTTCTTCGGCTCTTTCGACATCCGCTCGAGCCGCTCCTGCATGTCCTTCATCTGGCGGCGCAGATCGTCGATGTTGGCTTCATCCGCCGCAGGCTCCGCGATCTTTTCCGGTTCGGCGCTCACCGTTCCGCCGCGCGGCGGCACGAACGGCTTGAACATCGAAAAGGTCTGCTGGAACAGTTCCATGTTGCGGCGGACATGTTCTTCGAGCGGCGCGAACGGCGTGCCGGAAAAAGTGTTGGTCAGCTGCTTGCGGAATTTTTCCTGCTCGCGCGTCAGCGAGTCGATCGCCTGCTCGAGATATTTCGGTACCACCATCTGCATGCTGTCGCCGTAGAAGCGGATCAGCTGGCGCAGGAAGGTGGTCGGCAGCAGGTTCTGGCCGGCCTTGTTTTCCTGTTCGAAGATGATCTGCGCCAATACCGAGCGGGTGATGTCGTCGCCGGTCTTGGCGTCATAGACGAGGAAGTCCTCGCCGTCTTTCACCATCGAGGCGAGATCCTCGAGCGTCACATAGGTGCTGGTGCCGGTATTATAGAGCCGCCGGTTCGCATATTTCTTGATGGTTGTAGGCTGGTCAGATTTCGCCATGGGGGCTCACACATGCTCACCGGGGACAAGGAACCCGACGGCCTCGCCGTGGGCTAACAGCAACGCAACGCAACAAAGTAAGCATTTTCAATGCGGTTCCGCTACCGTTTTGTGCGGCACGGTTAATTCCAAAGCATAGGCACTGCTCAGGAAACTGCCAAGAACGTTATTTTGAATGCGCCGCGGCGAGATTTCGGCCCCGAGCCGATTGACATGCCTCGACTCCGTTAACAGGATGGGGCGAGAGACTGGCCCGCCAATCCGGCCGCCCGCCGTCAAAGAATTCCAAAAGCCCCAGCGCTTCAACCCCAGGAGATGTCCATGTCAGACGATGTCGTCATCGTCAGCGCCGCCCGCACCCCGGTCGGAAGTTTCAACGGTGCGTTCGCCACCCTGCCGGCCCACGATCTCGGTGCCGTCGCCATCAGGGCCGCGCTGGAGCGGGCAGGGGTCGAGCCCGGCCGCGTCTCTGAAGTGATCATGGGCCAGATCCTGACCGCGGCGCAGGGCCAGAACCCGGCCCGCCAGGCCTCGATCGCTGCCGGCATCCCGGTGGAAAGCCCGGCCTGGGGCGTCAACCAGCTGTGCGGGAGCGGCCTGCGCACCGTGGCGCTGGGCTACCAGGCGCTGCTCAACGGCGATTCCGAGATCGTGGTCGCCGGCGGCCAGGAATCCATGAGCATGGCCCCGCACGCGCAATATCTGCGCGCCGGCACCAAAATGGGCCCGATCGAATTCGTCGACACCATGATCAAGGACGGGCTGTGGGACGCCTTCAATGGCTACCACATGGGCAATACCGCCGAAAACGTCGCCCGGCAGTACCAGATCACCCGCTCGCAGCAGGACGAGTTCGCGGTGGCCTCGCAGAACAAGGCCGAGGCCGCGCAGAAGGCCGGCAAGTTCAAGGACGAGATCGTCCCGGTTACCATCAAGACCCGCAAGGGCGATATCGTCGTCAGCGATGACGAATATCCGCGCCACGGCGCAACCCTGGATGCGATGGCCAAGCTGAAGCCGGCGTTCGAGAAGGACGGCACGGTGACCGCCGGTTCCGCTTCGGGCATCAATGACGGCGCCGCCGCGGTGGTGCTGATGACCGCCAAGCAGGCCGCCAAGGAAGGCAAGAAGGTGCTGGGCCGCATCGTGTCCTGGGGCCAGGCCGGCGTCGATCCCAAGATCATGGGCACCGGGCCGATTCCCGCCTCGCGCGCGGCGCTGAAGAAGGCCGGCTGGAGCATCGGCGACCTCGACCTGATCGAGGCCAATGAGGCCTTCGCCGCGCAGGCCTGCGCCGTCAACAAGGACCTCGGCTGGGATACCTCCAAGGTCAACGTCAATGGCGGCGCGATCGCGATCGGCCATCCGGTCGGTGCCTCCGGCGCGCGCGTGCTGGTGACGCTGCTGCACGAGATGCAGAAGCGCGACGCCAAGAAGGGCCTCGCCACGCTGTGCATCGGCGGCGGCATGGGCATTGCGATGTGCATTGCACGCGATTAAGCGTGCAGCGCGGCGTGATGAAAAGATCATCTCGCAACCGCAGAAGTTTTCGCTGATAAGAAACGCCCGGCATTGCCGGGCGTTTTGTTCTTGATGTTGGTCAAACGGCCCGCATAATTCGAAGCTAAATAAAAAACACAGTCCGGAAACGCCAAGGGAAGGAATAGACATGGCACGTGTTGCGTTGGTGACGGGAGGAACGCGGGGCATTGGGGCGGCGATCAGCAAGGCGCTGAAGGCCGCCGGCTACAAGGTCGCCGCCAGCTATGCCGGCAATGACGCCGCGGCGGAAAAGTTCAAGGCCGAGACCGGCATTCCCGTCTACAAATGGGACGTCAGCTCGTTCGACGCCTGCGCGGCCGGCGTCAAGCAGGTCGAGGCCGATCTCGGCCCGGTCGATGTGCTGGTCAACAACGCCGGTATCACCCGGGACGGCGCGTTCCACAAGATGACGCTGGAAGCTTGGAACGCGGTCATCAATACCAATCTCGGCTCGCTGTTCAACATGACGCGCCAGGTGATCGAGGGCATGCGCGCCCGCAAATTCGGACGGGTCATCAACATCTCCTCGGTCAACGGCCAGAAGGGGCAGTTCGGCCAGGTCAATTATTCCGCGGCCAAGGCCGGCGACGTCGGCTTCACCAAGGCGCTCGCGCTGGAGAATGCCAAGGGCGGCATCACCGTGAACGCGATCTGCCCGGGCTATATCAACACCGAGATGGTTCAGGCGGTGCCGAAGGAGGTGCTGGAGAAGAGTATCCTGCCGCTGATCCCGGTCGGCCGCCTCGGCGAACCCGACGAGGTCGCCCGTGCGGTCGTGTTCCTCGCCGCCGACGAAGCCGGCGCCATCACTGGCTCGACGCTAACCATCAATGGCGGGCAGTATATGATTTGATCGACGCGTCATCGTCGCGGCCACGGACGAGTCGTCATGCCCGGGCTTGTCCCGGGCATCCACGTCTTTACAACCTAACAACAAGCAAGACGTTGATGGCCGGGCATAGGCGAGCGGAAGCGACGCCGTCCTTCAGACGGCTATGCCCGGCCACGACGGTTCTTGTGTTCCCGTACACGCCGGATCAATGACCCCACGCGCCGCGACCTTGATCGGACTGACCGCGATCCTGATGTGGTCGCTGCTCGCCGGGCTGACGGTGGCGACGGGGAAGATTCCCGCCTTCCAGCTGGCGGCGATGACGTTTGCGATCGGCGCGCTGGTGGGGTTTTTGACCTTTATCGGGCGGCCGCAGGCCATCCGCGCCTTGCGGCAGCCGCCGATCGCGTGGATCGTCGGCGTCGGCGGCCTGTTCGGCTATCATGCGCTGTATTTCCTGGCGCTGCGCTTTGCGCCGCCGGCCGAAGCGGGGCTGTTGAATTATCTCTGGCCGTTGTTGATCGTGCTGTTCTCCTCAGCTCTGCCGGGCGAACGGCTGTTGCCGCATCACATCATCGGCGCGCTGCTGGGCCTGGCCGGCACCGTGCTGCTGTTTGCCGGCAATGCGAGCGGCGGCTTTGCGCCGGGCCAACTGCCCGGCCTGGCCGCGGCCTTCGTCGCGGCCTTTGTGTGGGCGACCTATTCGGTGATGTCGCGCAAGCTTAAATCGGTGCCGACCGACGCGGTCGCGGGATTCTGCGCCGCGACCGCACTGCTCGCGGCAGCGGTGCATGGGCTGATCGAGGTCACCGTCTGGCCGGAAACGCTGACGCAGTGGCTGGCGATAACGGCGCTCGGCATTGGCCCGGTCGGGGCTGCGTTCTACGCCTGGGACATCGGTATGAAGCGCGGCGACATCCGCGTGCTGGGGGCAGCCTCCTATGCGACGCCACTGCTCTCGACCGCGTTTCTGATCCTGGCGGGATTTGCCAGGCCGAGTGCAACGATTGCGATCGCCGCCGTGCTGATCGCCGGCGGCGGCCTGATCGCAGCGCGGGATATGTTCCGCTGACGGTGAATCGTAGGGTGGGCAAAGCGAAGTGTGCCCACCACCTTTAATCGACCCGAGAACTCAATGGTGGGCACGGCGCAAGCGCGCCTTTGCCCACCCTACGCTTCTGGCGTCCAACCCTTCGGCGCCAGCTCGAATTTCGCGAATTCGAATCCGGGCGCAACCGTGCATCCGACCAGCGTCCAGTCACCAGCGGTCTCGGCGGTCTGCCATGCATGCGCCGGCACGATGGCCTGCGGCCGTTCGCCGGCCGCGACGTCTGGTCCGAGCCGCACCGTATGTGCCGCGCCGCCGTCATGGGCGATCTGCAGCATCAGCGCGTGGCCTGCGTAATAATGCCAGATCTCGACGGCGTCGATGCGATGCCAGTGCGAAGGCGCGCCGCGCGCCAGCAGGTAATAGATCGCGGTGGAGAACGAGCGCCCGTTGGCGTCGGTGTGCTTGTCGCGAAAGGTCTCGCGATAATACCCGCCCTCGGGATGCGGCTTCAGTTCGAGTCGCGCGATGATGTCGGCTGCGCTCGGCATGGCTTTCCCGCTCATGCCCTAGGATTTGTTCTTGCGTTCGCGCAATTCGCCGAACACTTCCGCGGCGCCCGCGCCCTTCATGTGCAGTTTGACCGCGACCGACGGATCGTCGGCGCGCAGGAACACGTTGGCCTTTTTCTCCTCGCCGAGCGTCACCGGGATCGTCGGCTTGCCCTCGGCGCGCAGTTTCGTCACTTCCCCGGCGCGCGCCTGCAAGGCCGGATTGTCCGGCTCGACCGTGAGCGCGAATTTGACGTTGGCGGCGGTATATTCATGGCCGCAATAGAGTTTGAAATCGTCGGGCAGCGCGCGCAGCTTGAGCAGCGAATCCCACATCATCGGATAGTTGCCCTCGAACACCCGCCCGCAGCCGATCGAGAACAGCGTGTCGGCGGCGAACAGCGCCTTGTCGGTGTCGAACACATAGCTGACATGGTCGAGCGTGTGGCCCGGGGTTTCCAGCACGCGGGCCAACAGGCCGCCGACCTTGACGACGTCGCCCTGGCCGACCCGCAGATCGACATTGGCGATTTTTGTGGACTTGTCGTGGGGGGCAACGACGCGACAGCCGAACTTCTGCTTCAGCTCGGCGACGCCGCCGACATGGTCGTGGTGATGATGGGTGACGAGGATGTCGGTCAGCGTCCAGCCCTCGCGCTCCAATGCCTTGAGGATGGGGGCTGCTTCCGGCGCATCGATCGACGCGGTCGCCTGTGTCGCGGGGTCGTGAATCAGATAGCCGAAATTGTCGGAGAGGCAGGGGAACAGGCGAATCTCGGCGGCCATGATATCTCCGTCATCCAGTGGATCGGGGCGCCTTTGTGGCCCCTATAGCCATGAAATATGGCGTTAACGCATCGACGGCAATGCAATATTCCGGGACCCCTGGCGCGCGCCGGCGTGTTACATTGGTGTCATGACCATCGACGTCATCGACTTGCGCGATTTCTATTCGCAGCGCCTCGGTATCGTGGCGCGGCGGCTGATCAATCGCGGCATTCATGAACGCTGGCCGAGCGCCGAGGGCCAACGCGTGCTCGGCATCGGCTATCCCACCCCCTATCTCGGCCTGTTCCGCGAAGACTGCGAGCGCTGCATCGCCTTCATGCCGGCGGCCCAGGGGGTGCTGAAATGGCCGACGGCGCGGCCGACGCTCGCGGCGCTGGTCGATGAATTCTCGCTGCCGCTGCCGGATGCGTCCGTCGACCGCATCCTGCTGGTTCACGCGCTGGAAATCTCGGACGATCCCGAGGGACTGTTGCGCGAGGTCTGGCGGGTGCTGGCACCCTCCGGGCGGGTGATGGCGGTGATACCGAACCGGCGCGGGGTGTGGACGCGCACCGACACGACGCCGTTCGGCCACGGCCGGCCCTATTCGCGTTCGCAGATCACCCAATTGCTGCGCCAGACCTGGTTCACGCCGACGGGATGGGGCGAGGCCTTGTTCATGCCGCCGGTCGCCGGCGGCTGGTTCCTGCGCTCCGCGCTGGTGTGGGAGCGCGTCGGCGCGGCGCTGTCGCTGCCGTTCGCCGGCGTTCATATCGTGGAAGCCACCAAGCAGGTCTACCGCGCGATTCCCGCGCCGCGCGAGCGCACCCGGCTGATTCCGGCGCTGGAACCGGTGCTGGTGCCATCGTCGCTGCAGCGGGATGATGGATAGCTTCGTAGGGTGGGCAAAGCCAACGTGTCGCGCGAATGCGCGCCCGATGATAAACTCCGCGTGCCCACCGACTGATCTCATCCTGAACTCTGGACATGGTGGGCACGGCGCAAGCGCGCCTTTGCCCACCCTATCCGTGAGGCGAAGACAAACCTCATCCTGAGGACCTTGCCAACGGGTCCGCGCGGAGCGCGGCCCGCTGATAAACTCCGCAAGCGTCGCGAAGGATGGATGCTATGCACGGACTCGCGACCATCCTTCGAGACGCCGCGCAGATGCGCGGCTCCTCAGGATGAGGTCGGAAGTGTTTTCGACAGGGTCTTACTCGTTCCCCGGATTGAAATCGTCGCCGCCGGGGACGGCCGGCGCGGGCGCGAGGCCGTCGGGACGCGGACCGTGCGGGCGGCGGCGCCGCCGCGGAAATCGCTCGCCACCGGCTTCGAAACCACCGGGGGCGCTGTTGATCTGCGGCTGCGGGCCGGTGATGAAGGACGGCAGCCGGTCGACGCTGGCGTTATCGGGAATCACCGGTTGCGGCTGGGGTTGCAGCTGCGGTTGTGGCTGCGGCTGAAACTGCGGCTGCGGACGATGCTCGCGCTGGCCGCCATGTTCGCGCGGCTGATGCTGCTGTTGCTCGCGCGGCTGGTAAGGCTGGCCCTCGCGCTGGTGATCGCGCTGACCGTTGTCGCGCGGCACGAACGGCTGCTGCTGCACCGGGACGAAACCGGGCTCCTGGCCGAAATGCGAAAAGCTCTCGCCCTCGTCGTCGCCGTCCTCCGGGGCCATTTCATTGTCGGTGCGCGGCTGCGGCTGGTTCTGGCGGAACTGCTCCTGCGCTGCGGCGATCAGGCGGAAATAATGCTCGGCATGCTGGTAGTAGTTCTCGGCGGCGACGGGATCGCCGGAAGAGCGCGCGTCGCGCGCCAGCTGCACGTATTTCTCCGCGACGTGGGATGCGGTACCGCGGATCTTGATGTCGGGCCCGTTGGACTCGAACACCCGGGTCATCGGGTTCTGGCCGCGCCGGTTATTGTTGTTGTTATTGCCGTTGTTGTTGTTGTTCCGGTTACGCATCCGCTTGTTGTTCTGACCGTTTCTCATGTCTCGCCTTTATTCCAGCCCTGGAGTTAGTAGCCTTGGTTTCAGCCTTGGGTTCATCAGCCTTGGATTGGGGTCGTCATCGCTGCGCCGGAAGCGGCCCGCCTCAGGCGCGGCCTGATCACAGTGCAATTCAATTCCAGACAGGTTTTGCCGCATGTCGCCGTCAACAATGACGCGCTCCCCAACAGCCCGGCGGATGCCGCCGACTGCATCAAGTCATTCCGCCTGCCAAGACAAGAACTGCCAAGACAAGAACTGCCAAGACAAGCAAACGTTTCTCGCGTGAGTCTTCAAACGCAATATCAGGCTTTCGTTCGCTCTTGCGGTCGGAAGCAGCGCAGCTCTAAAAAAGCCATCGCGCTCAATTGGACCTGCGTTTTGGAACCTTTCACTCGGGGCGGGCTCTCGCGTTTCGAGAACTCTGGCCTCCACCCGCAATGTCCCTGTATCCTTTTGGGAAATCAACGGGGCCAGCAACCCTGGACCGATGTTGTGCACGGAACGTAGTCGCTCCCGGGGAATATTCCAAGTGGTTTTTTTAGCTCCCAATCGGGCTTTATGGGGGCGGTTTCCGGGCTGCCACGGCCCGGTCGATGCCGGCCAGGTCGGTCTTGGCAGCCCGCTCCCGTATTAACCCTGCTCCCTTCATCAAATCTTCAACGTCGCCGCTTTGGCCTTGCCCCACTTCCACGACCAGCGCTCCCTGTGGCTCGAGCAGCGGTGCGGCCTGCCGGATCAGCGCCCGATAGGCGTCGAGCCCGTCGGCGCCGCCGTCGAGCGCCGCAAGCGGATCGTGATTGCGGACTTCCCGGGCGAGACCGGCGATATCGGCCGAGCGGATATAGGGCGGATTGGCGACGATCAGGTCGAACGGGCCCGACAGCGCCGCCGCATAGTCGCAGGCGACGAAGGATGCGCGGTCCGCAAGCCCGAGATCGTTGGCGTTGCTGTGTGCTGTTTGTAACGCAAGCTCGCTGATGTCGGTGCCGACGCCATAGGCATCGGTCAGTTCCGACAACAACGCCAACAGAATTGCGCCCGAGCCGGTGCCGATATCGGCGATGCGCGGCCGGCGATTTTGGCGCGGCTCGGCGCGCAGCATCTCCAGCGCCAGTTCCACGACCGTTTCCGTGTCAGGCCGCGGCACCAGCGTCGCGGCGGAGAGTTTCAGTGGCAATCCCCAGAATTCCTTGCGCCCGAGAATGCGCGCGACCGGCTCGCCGGCCAGCCGGCGACGTGTGAATTCCTCGAGCCGCATCGATTCGTCCGGCGCAATTGGCCGGCTCGCCGCGGCGATCATGCCGGTGAGATCGAGATCGAGCACGGCACCGATCAGCATCCGCGCATCGAGTTCGGGAGTGTCGATCGCATGGGTTCGAAACCGCGCCGTCAGCGAACGTCGTGCGGATTCGATGGTTTGTCCCATCACACGTCGTCCCTGCGAAAGCAGGGACCCATACACCGTGACCTCACGATATGGGCGGCGTTTGAGACCTTCGATAACAACGATCGCCGGTGTTTATGGGTCCCTGCGTTCACAGGGACGACATCGAATTTGTTGCTCACGCCGCAGCACCCTGCGCGGCGAGCTGGGCGGCCTGGTGCTCGGTGGTCAGCGCATCGACCAACTCGCCCAGCGCCTCGCCCGCCATCACCTGCGGCAATTTATAGAGCGTCAGGTTGATGCGGTGATCGGTGACACGTCCTTGCGGGAAATTATAGGTGCGGATGCGCTCGCTGCGGTCGCCGGAGCCGACCTTCTCGCGGCGGTCGGCCGAGCGCGCCGCGTCGATGCGCTGGCGCTCGGCGTCGTAGATCCGCGAGCGCAGGATGTTCATGGCGGAGGCGCGATTCTTGTGCTGCGACCTGGAGTCCTGCATCATCACCACGATGCCGGTCGGAATGTGGGTGATGCGGATCGCCGATTCGGTCTTGTTGACGTGCTGGCCGCCGGCGCCCTGGGCGCGCATGGTCTCGATCCGCAAATCGTCCTGCTTGATGTCGACATCGACATCCTCGACTTCCGGCAGCACCGCGACCGTCGCCGCGGAGGTGTGAATCCGCCCTTGCGTCTCGGTGTCGGGCACGCGCTGCACTCGGTGCGCGCCGGATTCGAATTTCAGTTTCGCAAACGCGCCGCGGCCCTTAACCTCGGCGATGATTTCCTTGTAGCCGCCCATGGTGCCTTCGCTGGCCGAGATCACCTCGACCTTCCAGCCCTGCAAGGCCGCAAAGCGCTCATACATCCGGAACAGGTCGCCGGCGAACAGGGCGGCCTCGTCGCCGCCGGTGCCGGCGCGGATTTCCAGCACCACGTTGCGGTCGTCCATGGCGTCCTTGGGCAACAGCGCGAGCCGAATCTGCTGCGCCAGTTCGAGGCTGCGGGCTTTCAGCATCTCGCACTCGGCTTCCGCCATGCCGCGCATGTCAGGCTCGGTTGCGGGATCCGATATCAGCGCGTCGGTATCGGCGATCTCCTTTTCGACGGCGCGATAAGCTTTTACCGTTGATATCAGCGGATTGAGTTCGGCGAGCTCGCGCGTGATCCGGACATAGTCTTCCGAACCGAGCTGGGCGAGCAGCTGGTTCTCGAGCGAAGCGTGGTGCGCCAGCAGGATATCAAGTTTGGCTTCGGGGAGCATGGACATCAGATGGTCTCGAGTTTCGAAATGCAAAGGAGGCGAAGCGCGGGCAAACAGCCTCGCTACAACGACAGCCCCTCGGCCTCGGCGAATTCCGTCAGTTTCTGGCGGATCGATACGCTGCCGGAGGGCGCATCGAGCAGCGGCGCCATCATCGCCTCGGCCTTTTTGGCGTCGAGGTCGAGGATCAGCGCCTTGACCGGGCCGTGCGCGGTGGCCGACAGCGACAGCGAGCGGTAGCCGAGCGCGACCAGCGCCAGCGCGCCGATCGGCTTCGAGGCCATCTCGCCGCAGAGCGAAGCCGATTTCTTCGCCGCATTGGCCTTCTGCACGATCTCGCGCAACGCCCGCAGGATCGGCGCCGAGATGGTGTCGAACCGTTCGGAGACCTTTGCGTTGCCGCGGTCGACCGCGAACAGGAACTGGAACAAGTCGTTGGAGCCGACCGAGACGAAATCGACCTTCTTCAAGAGTTCGTCCATCTGATAGAGCAGCGCCGGCACTTCGACCATGGTGCCGACGTCGATGCGCTCGGGCAGCGCGTGGCCATGCTGGCGCAGGTAGGTCAATTCGCGCTCGACGATCGCCTTCGCCTGGTCGAATTCGGCGACTTCCGAGATCATCGGGAACATGATGCGCAGCGCGCGGCCGCCGCCGGCGCGCAACAGCGCCCGGATCTGGCCGCGCAACAGCCCGGGCCGATCGAGCCCGAGCCGGATCGCGCGCCAGCCCAGCGCCGGGTTTTCCTCGATCACGGTCTCCATATAGGGGAGTGCCTTGTCGCCGCCGATGTCGAGCGTGCGGAACGTCACCGGCTTGGAGCCCGCGGCGTCCAGCACCGCGCGATACAGCGCGAGCTGGTCGGAAGAGCGCGGCAGGCTCTGGCCGATCATGAACTGCAGCTCGGTGCGGAACAGCCCGATCCCGGCGCTGCCGGTGTCGTCGATATGCGGCAGGTCGATGGTCAGCCCGGCATTGATCATCAGTTCGATGCGCTGACCGTCCTTGGTGACGCAGGGCTTGTCGCGCAGCGCCGAATACTGCGCCTGGCGACGGGCGCGAAACCGCACCCGCTCCGCATAGGCCGATTCGATCTCGGCGGAGGGCCGCACATAGATCTCGCCGGAGGTGCCGTCGACGATGATGGCATCGCCAGGGTCGGCGATGCCGGGGGCGTTCGGCACCTCGCCGACCGCGGGAATGCCGAGTGCGCGCGCCACGATCGAGACGTGGGAATTGGCGGTGCCTTCCTCCAGCACCAGCCCGCGCAGCCGCTTGCGATCGTAGTCGAGCAGCGCCGCCGGCCCCATCGAGCGCGCGATCAGGATGGCGTTGTCGGGCAGCTGTTCCCGAGAAGGCGCGTGATCCTGCCCGACCAATTGCCGCATCAGGCGGTGGCCGAGGTCTTCGAGATCGTGCAGCCGGTCGCGCAAGTATGGATCGGTGGAACGCAGCATGCGGGCGCGGGTGTCGGATTGCACGCGCTCGACGGCGGCCTCCGCGGTCAGCCCGGTGGCGACCGCCTCGTGCAGCTTGTGCGACCAGCCGTGGTCGTTGGCGAACATCCGGTAGGCTTCCAGCACGTCACGGTGCTCGCCGCCCTCGGCGACGTCGCCTCGCTCCAGCATGCGGTCGAGGTCGGCGCGCAGTTTGGTCAGCGCCGCATCCAGCCGCTTGATTTCCTTCGGCAGGTCCTCGGCAATGTAATTGGTGATGACGACGCGGGGCTCGTGCAAAACGACATGGCCGAGCGCGATGCCGTCGGACAGGATGGCGCCGGTCTTGTGCTGCGAATGCCGCGCGGCAGGCTCCGCGCCGGGTTGCGCCAGCGCCGACAATTCGCCGGAGGCGATCATTTCCGCCAGCACCATGGCGGTGGTCTGCAGCGCCTCGACCTCTTCCTCGACATAGGTGCGCTTGGCGCGGTTCTGCACCACCAGCACGCCGAGCGTATTGCCGGCGCGCAGCACGGGAACGCCGAGGAACGAGTGGTAGATTTCCTCGCCGGTCTCCGGGCGGAACGAGAACGCCGGATGGCTTTGGGCGTCGCTCAAATTGAGAGGATTGGCTTCGCTGGCGACGAGGCCGACTAGGCCCTCATGCGAACTCAGCACGGTGCGGTGGACGGCGTCGCGGTTGAGGCCTTCGGTGGCGTAGAGTTCGAGTGTGTTGTCGACGCGCAGCACATAGACCGAGCAGACCTCCGCCACCATGTTGGCGGCGATCAGCACCACGATCTTGTCCAGCCGTTCCTGGGCCGAGACCTGCTCCGCCATGGTTTCGCGGAGCCGTCTCAACAAGACGCGGGGGCCTCCCGACGCGCTCCGCATGTGCCGACATCCTCCTCCGTCTGGCCAGCCCGCCGGGTGGCCGGCAACTGGCGTTAAACCCAGCAAAAACTACAATTTTATTCATTCGGCGCCGCCGCGAGCCTGCAATACCAGCCGAATCAGGATAGCCAAAACTGTGGCACAGTTTGCGGCAGCCCACCCATCAGGCCGTATAGCGAATCGAGCCTTGCTTTGCCAAGCAAAACGCCTGCCAGTGGGCATAACGTCTCCGTCAGCCCCATGCTGCGGTAGCTAAGGGAAATTCTTTCTAAAGATTGCTGATCGGATGTTGATTCTGTCGTGCAGCGGACTCGGTGCAACCTCTCCCGCTTGCGGGGGAGGTCGGATCGCATCGAAGATGCGATCCGGGTGGGGGAATGTCTCCGCGAACGCCAGCGTTCTGATCAGGCACCCCCACCCCAGCCCTCCCCCGCGAAGAGCAGGAGAGGGGGGCGCACCGTCGTTGTTGGAAAATCCAGACCCCGTCGACTAAACCTGATCCAGCCCGTAGAGCGTGTGCAGCGTGCGCACGGCGAGTTCGGTGTAGGCGGCGTCGATCAGCACGGAAAACTTGATCTCGGAGGTGGTGATGGCGCGGATGTTGATGTTGCGCGCGGCCAGCGCCGAGAACGCTTTCGCCGCGACGCCGGCATGGCTGCGCATGCCGCTGCCGATCACGGAGACTTTCGCGACATCGGTGGCGCTGTCGAGCCTTTGATAGCCGATCTTGGCCTTGGCGCTGGTGATGGTGTCGCGGGCGCGGACATAGTCGGTGGCCGGCACCGTGAAGGTCAGGTCGGTGGTGGCGCCGTCCTCGGAGACGTTCTGCACGATCATGTCGACGTTGATGTTGGCCTCCGCCAACGGCCCGAAGATCGAGGCGGCCACCCCGGGCTTGTCCTGAATCTGGCGCACGGAAATCTGGGCCTCGTCCCTGGAAAAGGCGATGCCGGTGACGACGTGGGTTTCCATGATCTCCTCCTCGCTGCAGATCAGCGTGCCCGGCGGGGTGCCGTGCGGGTCGATATCCTCAGGCCTGTCGAAGCTGGAACGGACGAAAATCGGCATGTTGTGCACCATGCCGAGTTCCACCGAGCGCACCTGCAGCACCTTGGCGCCTTGCGAAGCCAGTTCCAGCATGTCCTCGAACGCGATCTTGCCCAGTCGCCGCGCCTTCGGCACCACGCGGGGGTCGGTGGTGTAGACGCCGTCGACGTCGGTATAGATGTCGCAGCGGTCGGCGTGGATCGCGGCCGCGATCGCCACCGCCGAGGTATCGGAGCCGCCGCGCCCGAGCGTGGTGATTCGTCCCGTCTGTGGGTTGATGCCCTGGAAGCCGGCGACAACAGCGACTTCCTTGCGCTCCTTGAAGCGGCCGATCAGGTCGCTGCCGTCGATCTCGAGGATCCGCGCCGAGGCATGGGCGTCGCTGGTTTTGATCGGAATCTGCCAGCCCTGCCAGGAGCGCGCCTGGATGCCGAGCGCCTGCAGCGCGATCGCGAGCAGCCCGGCGGTGACCTGTTCGCCGGCAGCCACCACGGCGTCATATTCCCGTGCATCATGCATGGGAGACGCCTCGCGGCACCATTCCACCAGCTCATTGGTCTTGCCGGCCATTGCGGAAACCACCACGGCGACGTCATGGCCGGCATCGACCTCGCGCTTCACATGCCGCGCGACGTTGCGGATCCGGTCGATATTGGCGACGGATGTGCCGCCGAATTTCATCACGAGGCGGCCCATGACGACTGGTGCATTCCCTGTGCGGTTGAGTATTGTGGCCAACGTGCAAAACGACGCGCGCGCCCGCCAAAAGGCGCGTATACATAGCGGCGCCGTTTCGGGCAAGCAACGGGTTCCCCCGCCGCCCTGGAATGGCGCGGGCCGGAGCGGCGACAGGGTCAAGTGAGGCTGGCGTATGGGGCGTTATATCGACCAAATCCTGCAGCCCGGCGAAAAGGTGCTGTATTCCACCAATGCGCACTGGATCTTCTATCTGCCCGCGATCGGGGCCTGGATAGCGGTGGTCGTGCTGCTGATCCTGTCGCGCATGACCCACAATGACAGCCTCGAGCTGTTGTGCTGGGCGGTCGCCGCCGTGATCGCGGTGGTCGCACTGTACTGGACGGTGAGGGCCTGGTTCCACCGCTGGACCACCGAGACCGACGTCACCAACATGCGCGTCGTCCACAAGACCGGCTTCATCAAGCGCCGGACCTTCGAGATGGCGCTGGACAAGGTCGAAAGCGTGGACGTCAACCAAAGCATCCTGGGGCGTATCCTCAATTATGGCGACGTCACCATCAAGGGCGTCGGCGAGGGCAACGAGACCATCCCCACGATCGCCGCGCCGCTCGACTTCCGCAGCCACATCACCGTGCGGTGAGAGCCATGGCCACGCAGCAGACCCCGCGCGCTGCCGTGACCACGGTCGATCCCGCGGAAATCACCAAATTCTCAAAGCTGTCGGAGCAGTGGTGGGATCCGAACGGCAAGATGGCGCCGCTGCACAAAATCAATCCGCTGCGGCTGACCTATATCCGCGACGCCGCCTGCCGCAAGTTCGAACGCAACGTCAAAAGCCTGAACTGCCTGTCGTCCTTACGCATCCTCGATATCGGCTGCGGCGCAGGCCTGTTGTGCGAGCCGTTCACCCGGCTGGGGGCGCAGGTGATCGGCGTCGATCCCTCTGACAGCAACATCGCCGCTGCGAAACTGCACGCTGACAAGGGGCATTTGTCGATCGACTATCGCTGCACCACGGTGGAAGAGATGGACGTGCGCGAGCGCTTCGACATCGTGCTGGCGATGGAAGTGATCGAGCATGTCAGCGACGTCGGCGTCTTCCTCAACCGCTGCGCCGCGATGCTCAAACCCGGCGGCATGATGGTGATCTCGACGTTGAACCGCAACTGGAAGAGCTTTGCGCTCGCCATCGTCGGCGCCGAATATGTGCTGCGCTGGCTGCCGCGCGGCACCCATCAATGGGACAAGTTCGTCACCCCCGACGAACTCGAGCACCACCTCGCGAACAACAAGCTCGCCATCTCGGAACAGACCGGCGTCGTCTATTCCCCTTTCGCCGACCGCTGGAGCCTGTCCTCCGACATGGACGTGAACTACATGGTGGTCGCGGAGGGGATTTGATCTTCGTCGTCCCTGCGAACGCAGGGACCCATTGCTCCTGTCGTCATTGCCGGGCCTGACCCGGCAATCCATCTCCTTCGCAAGACTCTAACGAAGCAAGATGGATACGCGGGTCAAGCCCGCGTATGACGAGCGGATATGCTGAGCCATCCACGTCCCTGCTTTCGCAGGGACGACGACAGAGTTGGTGTAGCATGCAATAACCTAGGTTGACCGCGGACCTTGCGCCCTTCACGGTGGCCCGCGAATCCTCGCCCGCCAACCAAAATTTCCCCATGATCAGCATCGCCACGCTCTGGATTCCCTTCACGATCACGGCCGCGCTCGGGCAGGTCGCGCGCAACGCGATGCAGCGGTCGCTGACCGGGCCGCTCGGCACCTGGGGCGCGACCAATATCCGCTTCCTGTTCGGCTTTCCGTTCTCGATCTTGTTCTTCGCGGTGGTGATGGCCGTGAGCGGCGACCATCTGCCGTGGCCGACGGCGGTGTTCTGGCCGTGGCTCTTGCTCGGCGCGCTGAGCCAGATCGTCGCCACCGGGCTGATGCTGGTCGCGATGAACGACCGCTCCTTCGTGGTGACGACGGCGTACCTGAAGACCGAAGCAATCCAGACCGCGATCTTCGGTTTCGTGTTTCTCGGCGATCATCTCACCACGCTGAAGGTGATCGCGATCCTGATCGCCACCATCGGCGTCGTCATCACCGCGCTGCGGCCGGGCGGCGATAAGAACTTTGCCGAATTGAGGCCGACCATCACCGGCCTGGTCGCCGCCGCAACGTTCGCGCTGTCGGCGGTCGGCTTCCGCGGCGCGATCATCGTGGTGCCCGGCGTCTCCTTTGTGACGGCGGCGTCGTTTACGCTGGTTCTCGGGCTGTTCGTGCAGACGCTGGTGCTGAGTATTTACCTGCTGGCGCGCGCGCCCGACGTGCTCCGGAAAATCCTCGGTCTGTGGAAACCATCGCTGCTGGCGGGCTTCATGGGCGCATTCGCCTCGCAGTTCTGGTTTTTGGCGTTCGCGCTGACGGCAGCCGCCAATGTGCGCACGCTGGCGCTGGTCGAAGTGCTGTTCGCGCAGGGCGTGGCGTATTACTCGTTCAAGCAGCCGATCTCGGCGCGCGAATTGTCCGGCATCGCGCTGATCGTGGTCGGCGTCGCGCTATTGGTGGCGGTCTAACAGCCGTCATTGCGAGGAGCACTTGCGACGAAGCAATCCAGCTCTCCGCTTGCTGCGCTATGGATTGCTTCGCGAAGCCTGTCATCGGGCGGCGCTTTGCGCCGACCCGTTGGCTCGCAATGACGGAAATCACTTCCGGTCGTCCAGCAACGTCTTGACAGTGCCGGTCACATTACTTTACCATATGGTTTAGTAACGAGGAGAATCGCATGACCGCGTATACCGGTGGCTGCACCTGCGGCGCGATCCGCTACGAGATCGCGGCCGAGCCGGTCCGGGGCTTTCACTGCCAGTGCCGTGACTGCCAGAAGGATACCGGCGCGGGACATGCGTCGGTCGCAGTGTTCCCTCGCGCGGCCATGAAGCTCACCGGCGAGGTCGTCGAAAATCCGAGAACGGCCACAGCGGCGCCGCGAAGCGCAAGGGATTTTGCGGCAATTGCGGATCGCCGATCTACAACAAGCCGCAAAACGTGCCCGACCTGATCGGAATCTATGTCGGCACGCTGGACGATCCCGCAGGCTTCAAGCCAGAGATCGTGATGTTTGCATCGCGTGGGCACGGCTGGGACCATCTCGATCCCGCACTGCCCAAGGTAGCGAATATGCGGCCGTCATCATGAAACGGGGGCAGCCATTTAACGTCGTCATGCCCGGCCTTGTGCCGGGCATCCACGTCTTGGTTCGGCAAAGCTAGACGTGGATGGCCGGGTCAAGCCCGGCCATGACGCAGAGGTCGCCCTTGCCAAAGCATCAATTCCGGTCTTCCGGCAGCACCGGAAGCGGCGAGACCTCGACGCCTTCGTCGATCAGCGCGCGCGCCTCGTCGGGCGAGGCTTCGCCGTAGATCGGGCGGTGCTCGATGTCGCCGTAATGCATTTTCCGCGCTTCGTTGGGAAAGCGCTCGCCGACATTGTCGGCATTCTTGACGATGTGATCGCGCAATTCCTTGAGTTTCGCGCGCAACTCGCGCTCCTGAGCCATCAACAGCGGCGTCGACGTCGGGGCGGGCGCGGTGACCTCCGTGGAAGGTGAGGCCACGGGCGCTGCGGCCGGTGCTGCTTCGGCGCGATCCTGCCGCTTCCTGCTGCTGACGATCCGCGGCGCCATGATGGCGCGCTCGACCTTGGCCGAGCCGCAGATCGGGCAATTCACCAATCTGCGCTTTTCCTGGCTCTCATACGCGGACGAGCTTTGAAACCAGCTTTCGAAGGCGTGGCCCTGCTCGCATTGCAGCGAGTATCGGATCATGCCGATCCCCGCACCAGGTGCAGATGTTCGGGGCCCGCCTTGGGATCGGCGAGGCTGAAGCGGCGGCCGTGCTGCAGCGACGGCACGGTTTTGCGCGCGGTCTCGACTTTCGCGGGATCGATCCTGGCCATGAACACGCCGGTCTCGGTGGCGCCGCCTTCGGCCAGGATCACGCCCCAGGGATCGATGATCAGCGAGTGACCAAAACTCTGGCGCTTGCTCTCATGCGTGCCGGCTTGGGCGGCAGCGAACACGAAGCAGCCATTCTCGATGGCGCGGGCGCGCAACAGCGTGTGCCAATGCGCCTCGCCAGTTCGCACCGTAAACGCAGAGGGCACGGTGAGGAACGAGGCGCCGGCTTCGGCGAGCGCGCGGTACAGCGCCGGAAAGCGCACGTCGTAACAGATCGTCAGCCCGATGCGGCCCCAAGGCAGGTCCGCGATCACGGCGGTCTCGCCCGGCTGGTAATTGGCGGATTCGCGATAGCTCTCGCCACCGGGCAGGTCGATGTCGAACATGTGGATCTTGTCGTAGCTTGCGATCACCATGCCATCAGGCCCGATCAGGAACGAGCGGTTGACCGCGCGCTCGGGCGAGGCGCGCAGCGCCAGCGAGCCGATATGCAGATGAATCTTCAGCTCCGTGGCGAGCGCGCGATAGGCCTTCAGCGACAGGTCGTCTTCCTCCGCGGCGAGATGCTCGAACATCGCCTTGCGGTTGGACTGGATCATGTTGCTGACTTCGGGGGTCAGCACATAGTCGGCGCCGTCGGCTGCGGCCTGCCGGATCAGCTTCGTGCCCTGCTCGAGGCTATGCTCGGGCAGCATCGCGGTGCACATCTGCACCATCGCGGCATTGAAGCTTAGGTCAGCGCTCATGATTTGGCCTTTTCACCCGCCAGCATCGAATCGAGCTTGCCCTCGCGGTCCAGCGCATAGAGCTCGTCGCAGCCGCCGACATGGGTCTCGCCGATGAAGATCTGCGGGAAGGTCGAGCCGGCGCCGGCGCGATCCCACATTTCCTGGCGAAATTTCGAGTCGGTGGCGACATCGTGCTCGGTAAACGCGGCTTTTTTGCGCGTCAGCAGCGATTTGGCGGCGCTGCAATAGCCGCAGCCGGGACGGGTGTAGATTTCGATGGCAACGGTCATGTCGCGCTCTGTTCGGTCAGCAATATTGCCCGATTATATGGGAGCTTTGTGGGTGTCCACAACCCGCGCGAACACCAGCACGTCGACGGAAGCCGCTTTGGCCCGCAAAAGCGCCCGCGCGCAGGCGTCGACCGTGGCGCCCGAGGTCAAGACGTCGTCGATCAGGATCACGCGGCGGCCCTGGATCAGGGATTGCCGGTCGGGCGCGACCTTGAAGGCGCCCTGCACGTTGGTCGCCCGCTGAGTCCGCGACAGGCCGATCTGCTGCTGGGTCGGCCGCACCCGCCGCAGCGCTTCCGACACCAGTTTGACGCCGCTCTGCCGCTCGATCGCGCGCGCCAGCGCACCGGACTGGTTGTAGCGCCGGCTCCAGCTGACCTACAATTTCCCGCCTGACCTCGGGGATCTTCGCTATGCCTCGAAAACCCCACGTATATTGGGCTTCTCCGTTAACCCCAATACTAGACGAGCTTTGGCGAAGTCCGGCGGGAAACCCATTTATGGAAAATAGTAGTGCGTATCAAGGAGCCGGACCCATGGCCGAAAAGCTAATCAAGGCGAAAGAATATCAAGGGCTTTTGGCCGAACCCGGAAAGCACCGCGACGGCGCGGGCCTGTTCCTACAGGTCGCTACGAAGGGGCAAGCGTCTTGGACTTATCAATACCGTTGGAAAGGCGAAACGAAGTGGATGGGCATTGGGCCTGCGGCAACGTTCACCCTGACCGAAGCCCGCTCGCGTCACCATGAATTGCGACGCATGCGAGACCGAGGCATTGACCCCCGCTCGGGCGTTGCGAGGGCCGCCCTTCAAGCCTACCAACCGTACCCGGCGACGGAGTCAGAAGCTACAACGAAGGACGCCCAAGAGAAACCCGCAAGCGCCCTATTCGGCGATGTGGTCGAGTTGTTCCTGACCGATTTTGCCCCGACTTGGACAGGCGGGATTGAGGGCAACGAAACCAAGAGCTATCGGCGCACCTTAACCGGCAATAGCTTCGCACGTCTGCCTGTCGCGGAGATTGAAACCGCGCACATTGAAGCAGCATTGAAGCCTTGGGCAGACAAGCCGACCACAGCCGAAAAAGTCTTAATGCGTATCGGCAAAATCCTGAATTATGCCACCGCCAAAAAGCTCCGATCTGGCGAAAATCCGGCCCGCATCAAAGGGCATTTCGAGTTTTTGGCGCGGCCAGTTGTGCCAAAGTCCGAAAGCCATCCCGCAATGCCCTCGGCCGAAGTTCCGAAGTTCATGGCTGAACTACGGGGGCTGGGCTCGACCGAAAGTCGGGCGCTTATGTTTACAGTTTTGACGGCAGCCCGGACCAACGAAACACTCGGTGCGAAGTGGAAAGAAATCGAAATCGGTCCAATGGGAGCCGTTTGGACAATTCCGGCGGAACGTATGAAAGGCAAACCGGAAGATCGCACCGAACACCGCGTACCGCTCGCGCCAACAGTCCTGAAGCTGTTAGGACCCCGCGGTGCGCCGGATGACTACGTTTTCCCGTCTCGTCGCTATGGTGCCCGCAAGCCGCTCTGGGAACATTCAATGTCCACCGGGCTAATGAAGCAAATGCGGCCTGCATATCATGTGCACGGCTTCCGCTCGACGTTCTCGGGCGATTGGGCAGCAAAGGCTGGCTATTCGCTGGAGCTTCGCGAGCGCGCGTTGCATCACGTTGTCGGCGACACGGTCGCGCAGGTATATAATCGGGACGAGCTTGTCGAGTTGCGCCGGCCCATGATGACGGCCTGGGCAAAGTTCGCTTGTGCGCCCGTCGAGGGTCGCTTACGTGCCCGGTAGTATCGACAAAACCGAAGAGTCGCGAGAGCCGCACGAGCATGATGCGGCGGCATGGGCGAAGCATCACGAAGCCCAGCGACAGCCATATCGCCAGCCGGACTAAGGGCCCGAAGACTTGGCCAAAACGCCCCGAGAGGCGGATAAAACAGGCCAGAATGATCCCGGCGAACCGGAAAGCGGGGCAAGAGACGGCCATGAGGCCCGGTTTCATTCAATCGTCCCCATCGAATAAATCTGGGCTGTTCACGGTTTGATTCCTTGTCGGCCTCGACGCCCTTGCTAGGTTCGGCAAGTTAGGTGCGCGCCCGGGTGGATCCTCGCTGTCCAGCCTTCATCGTCCGGACGCGGCGCGGGAAGCCAAATCAGTGAGTTTAACGTCAAGCCGGAGGGAATCTCCATCGGACCTCAAAGAGAATAGACGGGCCTGAAGGCTGCCGCAGGTCGGTCGAAGAAATGCCGGCGCAACTCCGGCAATTGCTCGCGGGCTTCGGCGACTGCGCGGCTTTTCATTTCGGCGATGCGCGACACGTTGTCGAGGGTGTAGCGTCCTTCGGGAGCGATCTGGTCGATCCGCCATATTGCCCTGTGGCCGTGCCCGTCACCCGTGAGAATCTTGGCCGTCCCGATCGCACTGTGCGACTGGCCAGCCATAAACAGTCGCGTCAGTGAGGTCGCCATCGGAAGCTTGCCTCTCCATTTCGGGAGCGCCTTGACGTCTGTGATCGTGCCGATGCTCAAGATCTTCAACCGATCCGCCGGCCAGCCGAGCATTCCTACGGCCTCGACGGTTGCCGCACCGATCGGATTGTTAGCCCACACGCCGCCGTCGACGAGTTCGACGAAATCGCGGGTCAGGTGAGGCTTCAGGAAGGTCGGCGCTGCGGCCGTCGCCATTGCGGCGTCAATGGCGAGCTGCTTGTAGTCGCTCTCCAATCGCGGATTGTGCGCCGTCTTGTAGATATAGACCCGCTCAAGGGTCGGATTCCAGGCTGGAATTAGCAGTCGATTGCAGCTGTCGCCGAGGCGGCGATCCTGCAAGACGCCGGCCAAGGCCGAGCGAAGATTGTTGGACGAATACTTGGTGCCGAACAGGTGCCGCGCACTGCGCCATCGCTGGCGAAGCCACGTCCGCGCAGGACCATGCTGCTGATCAAATATCGCCGGTCCCCATTCCTCATACAGGTTGAGGATGTCTCCCGCCGAGACGCCCAAGCCTAGGCCGATCGCGATGATGCCGCCGGTCGACGTGCCCGCAATCAGATCGAAATAGGAGGCGATCGGGTGTTCGAGATGTTCCTGAAGCCTAGCCAGAAAGGCCGCGGGAAACACACCCCTGATCCCGCCGCCATCCAGCGACAGAATTCTGTAGACGGGTCTATCTTCCGGACGCTCGTTCATGCCGGGGCGGCCTCATCGTGCCGCGGCGCCCGCGATTCCCCGCGATAGCGCCGCCGTTTCCAGGATCTCGTCTCGACTTCCGGCGCATGCGGATGTTCGCCGCCGCCTTTCCAGTCGTCGGACACCAGCCATTCCTCGTAATAGAAGAGCCAGAGAATGGCCCACGGCACGATGGTCTGATCGATCCGCATCCAAGGCTGCCACTCGTAAGTCCGGGGACGATACAGGCAGAGACGCGGCGGGTCCTGCCGGTAAACGTGGGGCAGCCGGCGCCCGCCGGCCAACAGCTTTAGATCGGGGCTTTCCGCAAATACCTCGGGCGTATCGCCCTGACGAAACTCGATGCGGAGGCGGTAATACCGGCTTAATGGATACGGCGTGACTTCGCACCACCACACCAACGAGCCTGCATGAAGCTCGCCGCAGCCGGCGCTCAGCGGATTGGCCTGCAGGTTCAAGAACTGCTGGCTGGCCGTTAACGCCCGACGGCGGCCGAGAACCATCAGTCGTCGCTCCCGAAGAACGTGTTGGCGCGGACGGGCGTCGACCCCGACGAGGCCGACACGCCGAGGCCCAACGCCGGCGCGGCGACCAGGCGATTGGTGCGTCGCGCGGTCGAAACTGATTCGGTCATCCCGTCCAATGCCTGCGCTGCAGGATCACGGCCAAAGGCGCCGCCGAGCTGTTTGGCCAGCATGTCGAGGCCCTCGATGTGGGTCAAACTCTCGAGGTCGGCGAGAAGCTGGCCGTGCCAGGAATAGAACGCCTGTGCGCGGCCAGGATCGGCATTCCATTTTTCCGCGAAGTTCTCGTTATCGGTGGTCTCGTTCCAGATGAACCAGCGCCGCCGCCCCGTCGAGTCGTCGATCTGGATGAAGAACGGCATGCAGCGGATGACATCGCACAGAAGATCGAGTTCGCTGTCGTAGATGCGATTGCGCACGCAGAACTCATAGCTCCTGGACGTGAGCGTGGTGACGATGACCGAGATCGGCGCCAAGCACGGATCGAGATTCTGGAAATGGATGTCACGGTGGCGCTTCGCCAACTGCACCGTTCGCGGAAGAATGCCCTTGAAGCCGACCTGCTTGGGGTAGGGCTCAACATGCGAACCCGCGCTGTCGGCAGCGATGCGCCCCTTCATCAACCGCATCTGCGGTATCAGCTTCGCGCGCTCCAGGAACAGCGCCTTATAGCCCTTCGGATTTGACGCCGACCAGTCGCGCAGTTCCTTGTCAGGCACTAGCTCGCCGCCCCTGCCGCAAATCGGATTCGGAATCGAAGGCGTGATGTCTAAATGGAATTCATTGGCATAGTTGAGCCGCCAGCAGCGGCCCATTTCTTCGAGGATCCGGGCGTAGTGGCAATTGGCCCGCAGCCGGTTGCCGATCGCAGCCTTGAGCGCCGGAGGGGAGATGATGTGATCCGGCTCCGACACGTGGGCGACGAGGTCGACATCGTGTTCGTTGCTGCCGATCGGCTTGACCGTGGTGCCGATGGCCGTGGACCCCTGGAGATAGATCGCGACGGTTCGGATGAGCAGATCCTCGGCGTCGGCCAACCAACGCCCGACTCCCTCGTAGCGGCTCTTCGCGAGCTCGAACTGACTGTCGGTCAATTCCAGCCCCTGGCACATCCTCTCGAGGACGCCGACAAGCTGCACATTCTTCATCACAGTCCGCTGATCGGCGTACATCTGATATTCTCCTATCTCCCGTGCCTATTCCCCGATTCGCGCCCACCGGGCGTGCAAGTATACCGCCGAAATCGCCGTTCCGCTTTAGGATAATATAAACTATCGCTACTCCGAACATGCCAGCCGCCTTGCCGGGAGTCAAGAACGGGATATATTGCTACTCCGAACAAGGGAGACTGCATGCCAAAGACGATGTCGCGGAAAGTCGGCGAACAAATCCGAAAGCTGCGTACTGACAAGAAGTTGACGCTCGACAAGCTCGCGGAAGACGCCGGGCTGTCGAAGTCCTATTTATGGGAACTGGAAAACAAGAATCCGCCGCGGCCGTCCGCCGAAAAATTGGCCGGACTGGCCAAGGCGCTCGGAGTCACCGTAGACTTTCTCATGGGAGCCGATTCGGACCAAGACCTGGTGACAGCGCAGGACCGCGCGTTCTTCCGTGAATACCAGCAGATGACGCCGGCCATGAAGGAAAAGCTGCGGCAAATGAAGAAACTGTTGGACAGCAAATGATCGACACGGCGGGTTGGGGACCGGAGCGCTGGGCATTCCATCTGACGCATCTGCTCAATGCCGCCAACCCGCCCAATCGTCATCGGTTCGACGTCGGCGAACTCGCCAAGGAGGTGTCGCATAATTTCTTCCCCGATGATCCCATCGCCGCGGTCATGGGCGACGATCTCGACGGGTTCGACGGCGCGCTCGTTCCGGCGGAGAGCGGCAAGAAGTGGGGCATCCTTTTCAACAGAAACGCGACTCCCCGGCGGCGCCGGTTCACGATCGGCCACGAGCTCGGTCACTATCTTTTGCACCGGAAGAAGTATCCCAAGGGAATCCATTGCGACGAGGCCGCCGTCGACGGCCGCAACGGAGAACTGATCGAGCAGGAAGCGAACACCTTCTCGGCAACGCTGCTGATGCCGCTCGACGATTTTAAGCGACGGATATCGGCGAAGGATGTCCCATCGTTCGACGATCTCAGTGCTTGCGCTGACCAATACGACGTTTCGCTGACCGCAGCTATGTTGCGCTGGCTACGCTATACCGATCGGCGCGCCATGATGATCGTGTCGACCGACGGCTTCGCCAATTGGGCATGGTCCAGCGAACCCGCCTTCAAATCCGGAAGATTCATCCGCACCAGAAACGGGCCACCTTACGAAATTCCCGCCGGATCAGGAGTGGCCAGCGGCACGTTCTCGGATGAACTCAAGGCCGGTATCGACCATCCGGCAGGGGTCTGGTTCGAGGAGCCGGTCCGCGAACTCTCATTCCGCGCCACCAACTTGAACGTCGTCTACACGCTGCTGCACTTCAAGAATTCGGAGCGCGCGATCTGGCACGCGGAGCCCGCGAATGCCAGGAAGGTCCAGCCAGTTTGGGAAGCTGCCGTTCTACCATTGAACTACGCCCGCAAATCAATGACTTAGCTTAGTTCGACCTTCTATTTTAGTGGCCATTTGGTGGACACGCGCGGCTGTCGAACCTACCCTACGAAGGCCCTTTATACTGAATGTTCCGGCGCAATCTAGACGATCGATTCCATGAAACCTGCATCATGGAACCTATGGTTTGATGGCGGATTCCTTGTTTTGCGGTTGGCGAAACCAGGAGCGACATCATGGCAGGATGGCGGCGAGCGGTCGAATTGGCAATGACCGACGAAGAGATTGAAAGATTGACGGCTCTTTCGCGGTCGCGAACCGAGCCGGCGGGCCGGGTATCGCGGGCGCAGATGCTGTTGGCCTATCGCGATAACCCTTCGTTCTGTGCGGTGGGGCAAAGCGTCGGGGTCCACCATCAAACGGTTCAGCGCTGCGTGGAGCGGGCGCTGGGCGATGGGCCACTGGCGGCCATCGAGGATCGACCACGGCCGGGCAAAGAACCGGTCATCACGCCGGAGGCCAAAGCCTGGTTGGTGTTGCTGGCGTGCGACAAGGCCAAGGAGCACGGCTATCCGCATGAACTGTGGACGACGCGGCTTTTGGCACGTCACGCCCGCGACCACGGACCGACGGCGGGGCACGAATGTCTCGCCAAGCTGGTTCAAGGCACGGTGTGCAAGATCCTCGGCCAGGAGGAAATCAAGCCGCACAAGGTGCGCTACTATCTGGAACGTCGCGATGCCGAGTTCGAGCAGAAGATGGCGGAAGTTCTGTGCGTTTATCGCGAGGTCCAGGTTCTGAAAAAAGCCGCCGCCAAGTCTCGCAAAGCCATCAAGCGAGTGGCGATCGTTTCCTACGACGAAAAGCCGGGAATCCAGGCCATCGCAACGACGGCACCCGATTTGCCGCCCAAGCCCGGCGTCCACGCCACCTTTGCGCGGGATTACGAGTACAAACGTCATGGCACGCTGAGCCTGTTGGCCGGAATCGACCTGCTTACCGGGAAGGTCCATGCGCTCCTCAGAGACCGCCACCGCAGCTGGGAGTTCATCGAATTCCTCAAGCGTCTCGACGCCGCCTATCCGGCCGGCACCGCGATCAAGCTGATCCTCGATAATCATTCTGCACACATATCGAGAGAAACAAGAGCCTGGCTCGACGCTGGACCGCCTGGACGCTTCCAGTTTACCTTCACGCCCAAGCATGGTTCGTGGCTCAACCTCATCGAGGGCTTCTTCTCCAAATTCACCCGGTCGGTCTTGCGCCACATCCGGGTCACCTCAAAACACGAACTCAAAGAGCGCATTATGGCCGGTATCGACGACGTCAATCGCCACCCCGTCATCCACACTTGGTCATACAAACTCGCCGACGCCGCCTGATAGGATTCGAACCAAGGAAACGCTGACCTAGTGTGCTTTGGCAACGAGTTGAAACGGGACCACGACCTTGCCAAGGTCGGGGTTCGAGCCCCTTCGCCCGCTCCAAGATTTTCAATGGCTTAGACCTGCGAGCACTCGCAGAGCTGTGGGCCTAGCTAGCAGATAGCTAGCAGAAACACTCGCATCCCGTGCGTCCAGCTTCAGGCGTTGATCGGGATAACGGAAACAATGGCGCCTGCTGAAAATCTGCGAACAGCTCAAACGAAAACAGCGTGACGGGATCGCCGGCGCGCGAAGCGCCATTGCTTCCGGGCGATGTTGCGAATTCAAGTCGCGCAACAGGGTGCCTAAAGTTGCGCGCGATGCGAGCAGTAGGGGCAATGCAAAAGGAAATCGATTAGAGGTATAACTGGCTACAAAATGAGATTCGCCCGGCATGCGGTGGCTTCGATATCTAGACACACTGTTGCAGCGAGATACTAAACGGATACCAGGTCAGCATAATCACTGAGCGACCCGATCTTCAGAAATTCAGGCAGCAAGCCAGCCCGAACGGGTTGCCTCGATCTAAACGCGATACGCATCTCACGCTGGTATGCATATCCGAAATGCTTCGACATCTCCGGGACAGTTACCTTCTTATAGTCTCGGTAGGGGTCGTAATAAGTCACCGGGCCATGCAGGGGTTCCCACTCCGGTCGCCTGGCTAGAAAATGCGAGACGATGCGCCGGGTGAACAGGGCCGGATCGCGGATGATCAAGGCTGCGTCAGCATTGAAGTCCGTCGGCAGGCGGTAATAAATCTGGTCGCACAGGCTGAAGAGAAAATAGTCCCGGCAAATCACCGGAATGACGATATCGTCGTCGCCGAAGACGACTTCGTGCCCCTGAAACTCGATGAAATCCTTTCCCTCCAGCCGCTCGCGGAAGGTCGGGATGAAGAAGGTTCGGTGGGCCTCGTCGTCCTGCACGGACTGTATATGCGAAGCGTCGTTGTAATATGCTGCCGGGCAAATTCTTATGCGTCCTTCGCGCAGCATCGGTTCGAGGAATTCCTTCCGCCCGTATTTTACGAGGAAGGGCGCGGATGGCGCCTGGTATCCGGCGAACAGCTTCACGGCAATCGGATCACCATTCTCGAAATACCGCACTACGGGCCGCCGCGCCGCCGCAACCACGTCAACCGGCGGTCCGCCGCTGCGCGAGCCATATTCCTCCAGCATGTGCGTGAATTTTTGTGACAGCGTGTCGTCCTTCTGAAAATCATGCACGCCAATCTTGGCATCGGGCCCAAGCTCGGTCGTGTTCATGAAGATGTCGCAAAAACGTTTGCCGACCCGGTCATCGGGCGCGCCGATCATATAGGGATAGGACAGATAGTCATGCCGCCAGACCTCGTGGCGAGCCAGCCGCTCAGGCGGCGTACTGCTCTTTTGCTCGTAGTGGGCTTTGCGCACGCCGATCGCGGCGAGCCGCGAGCGTATCTGTTCTACGCTGACCTGTGGCATGTTTGGCTTATGCTCGAATCGCCTTCAGGATCACTATCCTAGTCTTTGGCCTCCGGCCACGCTTCGGCGATCTTCTCCCCCATCGCATCGATCGATGGCGCGGCGTTAGACGTAATGCGCTTGTTGCCGTCGGACTGACGGAACGCCACGCCATGCAGGCGCTTGTTGACCTTTACGGTCTTTAGGTCCTTGTCCAACTCGACATGTAACTGCCACAGCGCGCCGCCGCTGACGCCGCCATAGCTCTTGGGAATACGGGGACCGGTTTCATAACTGACTGCGATCTCGACGAGATCCGTTTCGCCCTCCCTGAAAGGCCGCACGTTCTTGGCCGAACCGAACAATCCGCCGATTTCGATCTTTTTTCCCTTGGAGTAAGACGCGGAGCCTTCCTCGGTCCATTCGCCGACGACGCCGACAACAGCGTAGCATGTTCCCATGCGATGCCTAGGATCACTGATTTTGAAGGCGCGTGCGATGCCGAGATTATAAAAGATAGCGCCCGCGGCTTCAAGTTTTCTACCATCGACTTCAGGGATGGAGACCACGGCGATATCCGGCGCATCGCATTCCTTACCGTTCCATTCCACGATCCGCTTCGTGTGGTCGAGATTTAGCCTAAAGTTCTGTAGCGAGGGCTGGATGCTGGGAAACCGGACGAGTCCGACGGTTTCCTGAAGGCCAAACTTTGCGAGGACGTGCCCGGCGGTCAGGATGCCGTACACCTTGCCGAGCTTGACGAAGGTACCGGTGCCCATCGGTTCGGCGAACTCGACCTTGCGTTCCACCCGGAATTTCAGGAAGCCGACGCTGTAGTCGCACACGGGCCCCGTAAACGAGTCATCGAGCTTGATGGTGACTTCCTGATTGACGGTCAACACATGTACTCCAAAAGCCACGCCTGAATCGCAATCGTAAGTCGCCGTTCACGGCCTGGGGGTTAAATTTTTCTCTTTGTCTTCAATGCGATTCAACTTGCGTAGATCGTCGAAGAACATGCGCGGATGCCAGCCTTTTCGTAGACCGTCCAAGAGAAATTCATCGAGGAGGTCCAGCGCGAATTCAACGGCAGGGGCAGCCGCTTGCGCGGCGGCGCCGCCAAGCAGGGCGCCGGGCACTGTTGCCTCTGCTGCATGACCGAGAACCGCGCCCACCGAAGCCAGGGCTATCGCTTTCATGGATTTGCCGGTCTTCGTGTCGAGCGGTCCTCTGGCTTCGGTAATGGCCGCAAGGTACTCCTCGGTTATATTCTTGTCGCCGCAGGTCGTTGTTGACAGCCATTGCCTAAACTGCCGCGATTTGCGCTTGTCGCGAAGCTTGGGGACTTTCTTCAAACCTTCCTGCAAAGTGGGAAACAATGCCTTCAGGTCAGGCATATTCTCCAGCTTGGCTAGCTCACCAAAGCCATGGACGGCATTGCCAGAAGTTTCGATGTTCTCAAGCGAATCCGAAAAGAGCGAGAAATACTCGAAAGAAGACATTGCCGTCATTTGACGAGACAGCAGGTAGCGGTATTCCAGCAGGCCTCCGGCACATTTTCCTAAAAGCTCCCTCTCAGGAAGCTTGAGGTTGCCAAGGTCTTGCTTATCGGGGTCGAAGCCGAGCGATCTTAGCTTTCCTGAAACAAAAGCGGAATTGGTTAGCTTGACCGTTTCGCCTGCAAGTTCAGGCGGCGGCATCTCATAGAGAGGCAAGACCTTCTTCTTGAGCCGTTTCAAAACATATTTGGGCGGTTTTTCCGTAAACCAACTGAGGCCCAAATCGAAGGACTCCTCTGGATCACAGTGAGCGCGCGAGCTTACATTTCCAGAGGCCAGCGCGTTGATTCCAGGGATTTCATCAACCATGTGAACGATCATTGGCGTCCAGAGGACGAATTTAATCGCTTCCTGCTCCAGCAGGGCTTCAAGGCCTTTCTCGCCGAGTTGCCTATACAAAAAAGTGAGCGGTACATTCTCCCCGTAAACCTTGAGCGAAACCCTATCGAACAAGAGCAAATTTTCGAACAGCGAGGCGCATTCTGAGACAGCGCGCTCGGGCAGCAGCCGCACGTCTTCGACGGTCAAAGGTTTTTGCCCGATAACGAAATACTTCGTGCAGAAGTCATTGAGCGAAGGGTAAAAGGCATTGGTGGGCATAGTTATTACGCGCTTATCTTAAGCGGGCCATCATCGGCAAGTCGGGTCTCAAGCGCACGCGCCAACGCGACACCTGACCGCACCAACACGTCAAGACACTTGCTGAGTTCGTCACGGACCTGCGGCAAGACATTCGCCGCGTCGGAGTCACTGCTCAGCGTCCGCTCGATCCATTCGCAAATTCGATTGCCGACCTGATGCTCATTCCAAAAGTTGGCGCCGGCGGCATGGATTTTCCGCCATGCCGACACTGCCTCGATCATATGCGGCAAGAACGCCCCGCGAGGCGAGCTCTCCATCACGGTCAGGAAGACCACGGCCAAGTATCCCGACTGCGGGAATGACGTAACGATCGGTATCAGAACCGGCATAGTCTCAAGCAAGCCATCCCACCTGTCGGGGAGACTGGCGCGTCCGGGGTTCATAAAACGAGGCGGTTGATAAAACATTGCGTTGAGCGCGTCTGCCAAGTGCGTTTCGGCGGTGAACGAGGTATCTCGATAGCTCAGACCTCGCATCGATCGAGTACGCTGCATGCGCTCCGATATCAAAGAGCGGACCCCGGCAGGGCTCTCCGGCTGGGGCGTGTCCGGTGCACGGGTCGAACGATCAAAGCCACGCAGCAGGGACGCGACCGCGTCGTTGAAGGCGTCGTCGTGGAGCCGCATTGTCGGCTCAATAAATAGGTTACGCGCTCGATCGAATGGAAGCGCCACGCACAACACCCCGAGAAAATCAAAATAGCCGATGTTCCAGGTCGTCGGTCGGTTTTCACGCTCCTCTTCGTTGTCACCGGGCGGTCCGTTGTTCGCCTCGATGGTCCAAGCCATGAGATGCTCGGCGAGTGATACCAGCCACTCGGGTACCTCATCGATCGTCAATCCGACGAGATAGTTCGCCAGAATACCGAGCGCTTGTTCATCGACATACATCTCAAGCGAGGCCCTGGGTATCTCCAGCTCCTGTTCGAACGTGCGACCCCCGAGCCGAATATGCCGTCGGCGACGTGAGTGCCACAGCTCCAACGCCGGCCATGGCGGCTCTGCTGCAACGCCATCGAGCCAATGTTTCTCGCGCTCAACGGCCTCGGCAATGTTTTTCCGGTGTGCTGCAAGATTCTCCGCGTCCTCCCCTGCCTCATGGGTGCGGCGAGGATGAGCGGAAGCGCGCATGACAAGTCGAATGAGTGCTCGCGGCAGGTGCGGATCAAGATGCGCAAAGTCACGGAAACTTGCGCCGATGGAACTCAGAACGGCATGGTCCTGGAGCGCGGCGAGATTGAGCAGAGCATCACGCGATACTGTATCTTGGTTTCTGCGGTAAAGCGCACTGTAGCCGGCGGCGGCGATAGCAGTCTTATTTGAATAGATTTCCTCACTGGCGCGGGAGGCTATGTCGTCATTGTATTCAGTTGCCGCCGGTTGCAGCACTGAACGGCTCCATTCCTCGACAGCGGTGCGGTCTTGTCCTTCGTAATCCCTCGCCGCGAGCGCCGCCGCCATGACCAAAGCGCGTTCCCGCCACTGATTGTCATAATTATCCGTCTCGCCCGGCTGATCCGATCTGCATTCAGTCAAACGGCCTTTCGCCCAGGCGATCCCCTGTGCGACGATTTCCGGCGTTGATTTTTTCGGTTCCGACAACGCCTTTTGCAAGCCGAGGCGGGTGTTTAGCTCGGTGATATTCCCGTTTGAGCGTTCGACCGCAGCGTTACGGAGTGCCATTTCTTCGCGTGGAATCTGGTATTGAAGCGCTTCAATTTCGCGCCCATCGGCGAGGCGCACAGTTACAGGTTCCCAGTGCTCCGAATGGTTCATGCGAAGCGCCCGTTCCGCCGTGGCGCGGAGCCCGAAGATGTGATCGCTGTCGTCCGAATGGATGCCTTCTGCGACTCGATCGCGCGCTTCATTGAGCGCATCGCGCAGCTTCGCCTGAATATCCGCAGGCCCGTAAAGCGCGTAATCGCCGGCTTTATCGATCAGCTCGCGGCCTCGCGACGGGCGGGACTGTAGATCGGCAATCTTAACAGGCCAGTGTTCCGGTTCCCGCTGCTCCGTGGAGAACCTGCCTAAGCCCGTTTGATCCTGCGTTGAACGCATATGATCGTATTCCAGCAATTTTGGCACCGCCAGCATCGGCCACGCAACTTCCTTCATCGCAGACCAATGTGAAAGTACGAGATCGACCGCAACGCACAAAAACGCCACGCTTGCGCCCGAGGGACCAAGGACATCGTGCAGTACTCGGCCGGGAGCCTGGCCAGCTTCAATCTGTCTATGCGCCCACGCTTCGAGGGCCATCAGTGACGAGGCGGCAATCAATGCGCCCGTGCCGCCCCGCGGCCATTGGTAGGCGCCGAAGTCACCATCGAAAGTTTTCGCGCCTTCAGGAAACGATATGGTCAAGACTGGAAAGTCGTGACCGTCCTCAGTACACCATTCGCGGTTCCACTGCGTCGCCTGCTCGACGATCCCGCGCACCAGGCGCAAGCCGTGCTCTGGTGATTCTTGGAGCAGCGAGAAAAACGGGCCTTGTCCTGGCGAGGCTGAGACAAAATCGGTGTCAAATGCTCCGAATGGTCCGAACCGGTCGCGGCCTCGCCGATAGAGATCATCCTCATCCTCTTTCGGGATCAGAACGGCGAGCGAAAAATCGGCCAACGCGGCGGGCGCTGCCTTCGCCGCTGTTCCCGGATATTTCAAGATTTGCCGAGCGCCGTGGTAACTTTTGGGATCTGTCTCTGTAAGATACTTAGCGGCCAGCTCCGAATTTAAATGGCAGAATGAGAGAAACGTCATCCGAATTTCTTCATGCACGTCGTTCATGCGGTCGAAATCTAGGTCAATATGGGGCGCTTTGCTGATACCCTCGACGATGATTGGGCGATCCGCTTCTTCGATCCGCGTCAACCATTCGTAGAGCCGTTGAATAACCAGCTGATTGACTTCCGGAACCCCCGATTGCGCTACAACAAGCCAGAGCTGAAATAATTTTGCCACGTCCGGGATAATGGCGCTAGGCAATTGATCAGACCGCAGTGCCAACCAGGTTACAAGCGGCATCCAACTTGAACTCGATGGCATAGCCATTCGCGCTACGGCGGTCTCGGAAATTGCGGGCGGATTTTGCGTGCGCTTAAGAAATTCTGCCAGCGGCGTGGTCTCGACCGCAAGCATGAGCTGGATAATTTCCTTCAATCTTCGGCCCTTGTCCGCAACGAGCGCCGGTTCGACGCGCTCGAACAATTCGAGCGCGTCTTCCGAGCGCGGCAAGGCCATCAACACCGGTCGGCGCCAACTGCCGTGGCAGCCTTCGCCCTCGAAAGCCGCGAGCAGTGAAAGCCAACGCGCGCCAGTTATGTCGCTGGCAAGGGCCAGTCGAGCGGCGATTTCGAGGCCGCGGGCAAACGTCCCCGGAACAGGCCGGTCCGTCGGCAAAGCATCGCGTCGCTCCGGTTTTTCATCCAGTAGAAATCCGATCGTCCAATCGCGTAGCGTATCGTGCCAAAAAGCGACGGTCGCGCCGGCCCGGTCTTCACGCAGGCTTTCGACGTGCAGGAGTTCCTCGACCGTTTTCGAATCCAGCTCGTCGGCGAAGAAGGCAGCAAGTCCCGGCTGGCGAATAACCCGTTCGCCAAGGCTGCGCAGCAGTTTCAGTCGCTCGAATCTGCCGGCTTCCGAGCGGCCCCCGCCGAAGCGCCACCACGTTCTCGCGAGATCAGTCTCGTTGATCAGCGTACGCGTTTCGCTCGCCGTCAGTTCCATCAATCGCGATAGATAAAAAAGATTGCGCGCCATAGCGCGCGCTGGATGATCGGGGACCAATAATGCTGAGAGCGCTGGATTGGCGGCACGCAACACGTTCGCTTCTGAATCCGAAAGCGGATCGATGCGAAGTGTCACGAACGGTAACAGCCGTAATTCATCCGGTAGGTTTGCGCGCCATTCTGCGTTGTCCGAGCGCACGGTGAATACTGCGCGCCAGCCGGGGCATTCCAGCACTCCGCGCAGAAGATCTCGCAAAGTGAGCCAGGCATCAGCATCGTCGATCTGGTCGATGTTGTCGACGAAGAGAGTAGCGCCACCGCAACAGCCTAGTTCATTCAAAAGCTCGTTGAGACTGACCGGGCACCCGATCACGGGCGCCATCTTAAGCCAGCCGCCACCTACAATGCGCCCAGGCGCGAGGACAAGCACAGTTCCTTCGCTGCGCTGACGTTCGACGAGCGCCTTCAGCACAGCGGATTTGCCGACACCCGCGGCAGCGGAAATTTGCACTACGCGCGATTGTTCAAGTCCCCGATAAGCTTCTTCGATGGCCTCTGCGCGCGAGAGCCGCGCTCCAGCAATGCTGTCCTTTATGTCGGCGAGAGCGTGATTAGCTGCCTCAGAGAGTCGCGCGCGCACGAGGCGAAGTTCGGGCTTATCGACGAAACGCAACCCATGTTTTTGTTTAATATCGCGGACGAGCGTCGCGCGATCAACTTCTCCGCCTACGGCATCATACGAGAGCGCCTCATCGGTCAGGATCGACCACAAGTCAGCCGCGCGGTCAGTCTGATCGAGCGAAAGAACCGTGCGGCCTCGTTCCCGCGCCCGATGGTCGTAGTCCGATCCCGGCGCCTCGAAGTCGAAAACGAGAATCTGAAATCGCCTCAACAAGCGCCAGACCGTCTCGTCATCGGTAGGAGCGCCGGTCGCGGCGAGACGATGTCGGAAGGCGTCAACGAATTCGCGCATGCCGTTAGAGGCAAACCCCGGCCTTTGCATGTGGGCGGCGAATGAAGCCCCGTTGCCGAGACGACGCGCCCATTGAAGCACCTGCTGGCACTCGCGCTCGATTCGCGTGGAAGTCCGCGCGATGGCGACTGCCATCTCGTATCGGGTGGTCTGGAATTGCTGCTTTTGCGACGTGGCCTGCAGCTGCCGCACGACATCAGCGAAATTGGCGTCGCTGCGCGTGAAATTGATCGTACGTTTCGCTTGAATATCGAGAAACGCGTCCGATCCATCGGCATTGATCGCATCGATTGTTACGTCATCGAGCGGGCGACCTTGCGCCGACTGCTGAAATCGAACTGCGCGGATGGCGGCGCCGGGAAGTCCACGCGGCTCCCCCGAGCCAATGAGGTCAAGAAGATAGAAGGCGCCGACCTTGCCCTCGAATCGCGCGCCTGCCGGGCCGGAGGCGGCAGGCGAAACGGCGTGCGGAGGATTAGCGGGTTCGTTGTCCACTAGCTATTCTGTTCCGTATTTGTTCAAGGCGCAACGCCCCGCGCGGCACGCCCGACTACATCGGCGGTGCGAAAACGAGCCATCCCAGTTCATTAGCCCAGATAGCGCTAATTTACAATTTATTTTCTGCAGTAAAGGCTTTCCAGCAATACAATATATTGATCCGATCAATAGAATCAGCATACTGGCTCATAGCGAAAGGCTTTATTGTAATATGACAGGATGTCTAAACGAACTGGTGCGCTTGCGCGTTGGCTCCCCTTTCCGGGAGCGAATCCAGCATGACGCGCGCGGAAAGTTCCTTGTCGTACAGGGAAAAGATATCGGCTCGGACGGAGCCCTCATTCTCGACGGCATGGTCCGCGTCGCCGAAGCGCCGAACAAAAAGGCGCCGGACACGCTCAGCCAAGGCGATGTCATCTTCCAGACGCGAGGCGTCAGCTATCGGGCGGCGATTGTCCCTAACGTCTCTACGCCGATGATTGCGGCAGGCTCGCTCTTTATCATCTCGCCCGACGCTGCCCGTATTGCTCCCGAATACCTTGTCTTCTTCCTGAATTTGCCCGCGACACAAGCCGCGCTCCGCCAAATGGCGACGGGCTCAACCATTCCAAATCTCCGCCGTTCCGCGATCGAGCAGCTCGAAGTGCCGCTGCCTAACTTGCCCGATCAGCACTGGCTCGTCGAACTTGCATCACTGGTACGCAAAGAATCCGAAATCTCAAAGCGCATTAACTCGCTGCGCTTGCAAGAGCTTCACGCCCTCACTGTTGAGCGCGCAAAGAAAGCCGGAGGCGTGAAGCCTCCGGATTCCAACCGGCCTGAGCGGCTCGGCAAACGCCCTCAAGCCTTGTCCTAGCACCACTAGAACGAAAGGAATGTATTGATGAGCAATCTGAGCTTCGATGGCCCGTTCGCGGTCTCCTCGCAGCTTCAGTCCCGGTCGGGGGGTCTACGCTCAATATTGCTGCATACTAATGCGACGAAGCCACCCGAATGAAGGTCGAGAAACAGCTGCGTCAGCAATACAACCCGGCCCGCGGCGATCGCTGATCGGATCCCAGTCGGCGGGGCATTACAGCCTCGCCGGCCCGATTAGCCAACAACAATGAGGAGTCAGAAAAATGAGTGAAGAGAACCAGATCGCCAAGACCACTAAAGAGGATGTCTTCCGCAAAGCCTGGGCGGCATGCGACACGTTCCGTGGTCTCATCGATGCAGCAGAATATAAGGACTATGTTCTTGTCACTTTGTTCTGGAAAGCCATTTCCGACTCATGGCGCGAGCACTATGACGATACCAAAGCCCGTTATGGCGGCGACGAAGCGCGCTTGCTCCGCCGCATGGAGCGCGAACGGTTTGTGTTACCGAAGGGCGCAAGCTTCCAGGAGGTTTGGGAAAACAAAGACGCCGATAATCTTGGCGAGCTGATCGATATCGCGCTGGATGCGATTGAAGAAGCCAACAAGGCCAAGCTGGATGGTGTATTCCGTAATATCACCTTCAATTCCGGAACCAAGCTTGGTGAAACCAAAGATCGCAACCGCCGTCTGAGGAATCTGCTTGGTGACTTCAAGGATTTGGACCTTCGTCCGAAGCAGCTCGCAAAGGGCGACATCATTGGTGATGCGTATATTTACCTGATTGAGCGCTTCGCTTCCGATGCGGGAAAAAAGGCTGGAGAATTCTATACGCCGCGCCAAGTCTCGCGCGTGCTGGCAAAGCTCGTTGCGCCCAAAGAGGGTGAAAAGATAGCTGATCCTGCCTGTGGCTCTGGCTCCTTGTTGATTGAGGCCGCGCAGGAAGTCGGCTCGCCGAACGTGATGCTCTACGGGCAGGAAGTGAACGGCGGCACGCATGCGCTCGCCAAAATGAACATGTTCCTGCACGACATCGACGGTGCCAAACTGGAGTGGGGTGATACGCTCAATAATCCCAAGCTGATCGAGGACGACAAGCTCCTTGCGTTCGATGTTGTGATAGCCAATCCGCCGTTCTCGCTCGACAAATGGGGCGCGGAGAATGCCGCCAATGACAGGTACAAGCGGTTTCACCGCGGCGTCCCTCCAAAGAGCGCAGGCGATTGGGCTTTTATCACGCACATGGTTGAGACAGCGCGTCAGAAAGCAGGACGCGTCGCTGTCGTTGTTCCGCACGGCGTGTTGTTTCGCAGCGGGACCGAGGGCAAGATTCGGCAAAAGATGATCGAAGAAAATCTGCTTGATGCCGTTGTTAGCCTTCCGCCGAACTTGTTTCAGTCAACGGCCATCCAGGTCGCCGTGCTTGTATTCGACCGCAGAAGGGAAGCGGGAGGCCCACTCGCTAAGCGGAAAGATGTTTTGTTTATCGATGCTAGCCGCGAGTTTCAGCCTGCCAAAACCCAAAATATATTGCTTGAAGAACACATCACCAAGATCGTCGATACATTCAAAAATCGGAAGGATATCGAGAAATACTCTAAGGCAGTGCCGCTGAGCGAGATCGAGGAAAACGATTTCAATCTCAACATCCCGCGTTATGTCGATACATTCGAAGTCGAAGAGCAAATCGACATCACTGCTGTGCAGGCAGAGATCAAGAGTCTGGAGGCCGAGCTATTGAAGGCCAAGCAAACAATGAAGGGCTATCTAAAGGAGCTTGGCGTCGATGCTTAGCCAATGGCCCTTGACCCAGCTCTCCGAGTTGGTGCAGCCCGAACGGAAGATTACTTATGGGATCGTGCAGCCCGGGGAGTTCGTTGCTGATGGCGTCCCACTTGTGCGCGGAGGCGATTACTCTACGAGTTGGGCGCCTCTTCAGAGCATTAAGCGAGTGCGGCCCGAAATTGACGCGCCGTACAAGCGGTCGAGGCTTCGTGCCGGGGACCTGGTGGTTACCATTGTAGGTGCAAAGACCGGAAACGTGGCTCGCGTTCCCGATTACCTGGAAGGCGCAAACATCACTCAGACGACAGCGAGGGTAGCTATCAATGAAAAGGTGGCCGATCCAAATTATGTAATCCAGTACTTCAAATCGGATATCGGACAACGAGAAGTCTACCGATACATAAAAGGTGGAGCGCAGCCCGGATTGAACCTGTCAGACCTTGAATTGTTCAAGGTTCCAACGCCGCCGCTTCCAGAACAGTCGCGCATCGCGGAGGTCCTATATGCATGGGACGACGCAATTGATCTGGCTGGCGGTTTGATCGATGCCAAGAACGAGTTCATTCGGGGCATTCTTGCGGGAAATGTAAGTGATGCAAGAGAAGTCGCTAAGAACGACGGTTGGGAAAAGACGACAATTGGGGAAGTCGCGACGCTGGTGCAGCAGCGCGTAATTTGGGACGAGGAGGCGACTTATCGGCTGATCACCGTCAGGCGCGGCTGTGGTGGCTTGGTTTTTCGTGGCGACCACAAAGGCCACGAAATTCTCACCAAGGACATGTACACGGTGCGTGCCGGCGATTTCTTGATCTCAAAACGCCAAGTCGTTCACGGTGCGTGGGCGATGGTGACACCCGAGTTCGACGGAGGGCACGTCTCAAAGGAATATGCGTGCTTAAGGGCTAAAGCCGGTAAGCTTTGGATGCCCTATTTCGATTGGCTGAGCCGTACGGAGCGGCTTCAGCACGAAGCGTTCATTTGCAGCTACGGCGTCGATATTGAGAAAATGGTTCTCAACGTCGACTGGCTCCTGCAGACGCCACTGTTGTTGCCGCGTTCCATTGAAACGCAAAAAGCTATCGCTGCCGGGCTGGATTGCCTTCAACGCGAGGTTCAGCTTCTCCAGGCGCAAATGGAGGCGCTCCGAAAGCAGAAGCGCGGTCTCATGCAGAAACTCCTGACCGGCGAATGGCGTGTGCCGGTTCGTGACGGTGACGTTAATGCCACGGCGGCCCGTGTCGCTGAGGAGGCCGCACAATGAACAAGCGGCATCAATTCAGGGACGGGGAGAAGCATCTTTCGCAGATTCCGGCGCTGCACCTTTTGCAGACGATGGCACCTAAATGGGTGATGTTGTCCAAGGCGGAGGTTGATCGCGAGCGACGCGGCAAGCTTTCCAACGTGCTGCTGGAGGACATCCTTCGCGCCCAGCTTATGCGACTCAACGCCATCGAGTATCGCGGCAAGCAATATCCATTCTCGGAATCCAACATCCAGACCGCGATCGAACGCCTGCACGGTCGGGAACCGCTTGGCATCATGCGGCTGAATGAGTTGACCACCGATTTGTTGCAGCTCGGCACGTCGCTGGATCAGCCCATCGAGGGCGATACGCGCGGCCGCTCTCTGAAATACATCGATTGGGTCAACCCTGCGAATAACACCTTCCATGTTTGCAAAGAGTTCGATGTTGAGCGTACCGGCTCGTCGACGACCCGGAGGCCGGACGTTGTCCTTTTCGTCAACGGCATTCCGCTCTGTGTCATGGAGTGCAAGGGTCCGAACGAGGATTTTGAGGAAGCTATTTCCCAGAACCTTCGCAATCAGGGCCCCGATGAAATCCCGCACCTGTTCCGTTCCGTGCAGCTCCTTATCGCGACCAACAGGAACAAGGTGCGGTATGGCACGGTCGGTACCTCGCGTAAATTCTGGGCGCTCTGGCGGGAAAAGGAATTCAGCGACGCCGATATCGGGCCGTTGCTGGCAGCGCCGCTGACCGCGGCCGAGGCAAAAAGCACCTTCGGCGACGGCTTCGAGGAAGAGCAAGCGCCTTTTGAGCGCATGATGGGTGACGGGCGCGAGGTTACCGAGCAGGACAGGGTGATTTATGCGCTCTGCCGCCCCGACCGCCTCCTGGATCTCGCCCGGCGTTTCACGCTGTTCGACCTCGGCATCAAGAAGGTTGCCCGCTATCAGCAATTTTTTGCGGTCAAGAATATCCTTTCAAAGGTAAAGCGGCGGGATTCCGAGGGCCGCCGGCAGGGGGGCGTTATCTGGCACACGCAGGGGTCCGGTAAGTCTCTCACCATGGTCATGCTGGCTAGGGCGCTGGCGCTCGATACGGAGATCATCAATCCCCGCATCGTGCTCGTTACCGACCGCATCGATCTTGACGAACAACTCAAGGGAACCTTTGCCGCCTGTGGCGCGGAACCGGAAAACGCCACCTCGGGACGGCACTTGCTAAAACTTGTCTCGCAAGACCGCGCTTCCATTATCGCGACCGTCGTAAACAAATTCGATACTGCGCTGAATGTTCGCGATTACCGCGATCTATCGACCGATGTGTTCCTGCTGATTGATGAAAGCCATCGCGGCCAGTACGGCGAAATGCACACCCGTATGAAGCGGATGTTCCCGAATGCCTGCTATCTTGGCTTCACCGGCACACCGCTGATGAAAAAGGAAAAGAGCACTGCCGTGAAGTTCGGCGGGCTCATCGATATCTATGCGATCGACCAAGCCGTAAAGGACGGCGCTGTCGTGCCGCTGCTCTATGAGGGGCGCCACGTCGAGCAGGATGTTAATCGCGACGGTATTGATGTCTGGTTTGAGCGCGTCAGCCGAAACCTGATGCCGGATCAGCGCGCCGACCTAAAACGGAAGTTCACTCGCTACAGCGAGATCGGGCAGACCGAGCCGACCATCTATTGCGTCGCCTACGACGTCTCCGATCATTTTGCCAAGAACTGGAAGGGAACAGGCTTCAAGGCGCAACTTGCCACCCGCTCCAAGCGGGCGGCGCTTCTCTACAAGTGCGCGCTCGACCAAATTGGCATGGTCACGTCAGAAGTTATCATCTCCGCACCCGACGACCGTGAAGGCTATGAAGAGGTAGGGGATGAGTCCCGCGAAGAAGCCGTCCGCTTCTGGAAAAAAATGATGGAGCGGTACGGCGACGAGAAAAGCTACAATCGCTCGATCGTGGCTTCGTTCAAGGATCGTGAAGACCCGGAAATCCTTATCGTCGTCGATAAGCTCCTGACCGGCTTTGATGCACCCAAGAATACGGTGCTTTACCTCGACAAGCCGCTCAAGGCCCACGGCCTCTTGCAGGCGATTGCGCGTGTGAACCGCGTCGAGGACGACAAGGAATACGGCTACATTATCGACTATGCGGGTGTCCTTGGCGAGCTGGACCCCGCGCTCAAGACCTATTCCGCCCTTGCTGAATTTGAGGCCGAGGACCTTCAGGGCGTCGTTACCCAGAACCTCGAAGAAATCGAGAAGCTTCCGCAGCGCGAGCACCAGCTTTGGGACCTCTTTAAGGAATTGCCCAACAAGCTGGACGAGGAAGGCTTCGAGCGGCACCTTGGCGACGAGGAGCGCCGCGAGGATTTCTACGAACGCCTGGCGCAATTCGCGCGCACGCTCGCGATTGCACTCTCGACCGCGGACTGGATCAACGATCCTCGCAATGAATCCGCTATCGCGTCCTACAAAGAGGATTTGCGCCGGTTCCAGAAGCTCCGCACCGCCGTCCGTAAGCGGTATCAGGAGGATATCGATTTCAAGCTGTACGAAGAACGGGTTCGCAAGCTGCTGGATCAGCATATCCACGCCAACGAGGTCATCACGCTCACGGCACCGGTCAATATCTTCGACGAAAAAGCGTTCGAGGAAGCGGTCGGGGAGCAGACCACGCCGGCTTCCAAGGCCGATATGATTGCGAGCCTCACCCAGCGCACCATCACCGAGCGCATGGAGGAGGACCCAGTTTATTTCGAGAAGATTTCCGCGTTGATCCAAAAGGCCATCGACGACCACCGTGCGCAGCGGATTTCGCAGTTAGAGTTCTTGAATATCATCCGGGATGCGCGGGAACAGGTTGTCCGTCCTCGCCATGATGATGTGCCCCAGCATTTGCGCGGCAATGATACGGTTGTCGCCTTCTATCACGCTATAGAGAAGCATCTCGCGGCGGTCGCGCCGGGGGCTGACGTAAAGGCGGACGCAGGGGAAGCCGCTGAAGCCATGTTGGACATCATCGCGCGGCGGCGCGTCGTGAACTGGGCGCAGCGTGACGACATCCAAAACGAGATGCGCAACGACCTGGACGACTATCTGTTCGACGTTATGCGCGACGGCAAGGGGCATCCGCTTACCCCGGATAGTATGGATGAAATCATTGACCGTATCCTGAGTATCGCCCGCACCCGAATGCCGGATTGATCCGATGCATGGAACGATAGCCTATGCGGACCACAGGTTCGATTACACCGCGCAGTTCTCTGCTCGCGCGACGATGGCGATCACCGTGTTTCCGGACGGCGCGATACGGGTCATTGCACCGGAGGCGACATCGCAGGAGGAAGTCGAATTCCGTTTGAGAAAGCGCGCGCGCTGGCTCATCCGCCAAATCCTGCATTTTGAGCAATTCCGACCGCGCGCGCCCGAGCGCCGCTATGTCGGCGGAGAGAGCCACCTTTATCTGGGCCGCCAGTACCGGCTGAAGCTGCACAAGCGTGCCGAGGAGGAGGTCAAACTTAAGGGCGCGTTTCTTCACGTTGCCTCGCCCGGACATCGCGAGCCGCGTGTCGTAAAACGGCTGGTGTCAGGCTGGTACCGCGAGAAGGGAAGAACCCGGATTGCGGACCGCTTCTCGGTTATCGCGGCGCGTTTCGTAAGGATGGGATGCCGGCCACCGTTACCGATATTCCGGTCGATGCCGCGGCGCTGGGGTAGCTGGACCCCGAGCGGCAGGATATCCCTCAATCCCGACCTCATTCGCGCGCCTACCGCGTGCATTGACTATGTCATCACGCATGAACTCACCCATTTGGTTCATCCTAATCACGGCCAAGCTTTTTACGAGCTGCTGGAAACCCTGATGCCAGATTGGCGCAGCCGGAAACAGCGGCTGGAACGCATTCTTTCATAGCGGAGAAAAGCGCTGTCCATCGTTTCAATTATCCACGCGCCTGCGGCTGAAAAGGACGTTTTATGACGGCCGCGCGGGATGCCATTTTCATCAGTCATGCCACGCCGGAGGACAATGCCTTCACTTTGTGGCTTGGCGGCCGGCTGACGGCGTTGGGCTATCAGGTGTTCGCTGATGTTCTGCGCCTCAAAGGCGGAGACGATTGGGAGCGTATCCTTGAAGATGCCATTCGCAACAAAGCCAGGCGGTTTCTGCTCGTCGCAACTCCTGGGGGCGTCCAGAAGCAGGGTGTCAGGAATGAGATCACCATCGCGATTGAGACCGCCAAGCGCATAGATGAAGCCGGCTTTATCGTTCCCTTGCGCCTCGCGGCATACGCCGCACCCCTGCAAATCGCGCATGCGCAATACATCGATTTCGAGGCGGGATGGACGCAGGGTTTGGCCGAGCTTCTCGCACTTCTCGAAGACGCTAGCGTCCCGAAAAATGCTACGTCGGACAACGCAAAAACGTGGCAGAGCCTGCAATTGAAGGACGCGAGGACCGTCGGCAATGGCCCGGAAACGCTGGTGTCGAACTGGCTGTCCATCGAAGAGCTGCCGCCATCCATCTTCTTTTATGATTTTAAGGGCGGCATTTCGATCGGCGCGGCACAGGGGGCGATCAAGGACTGCCCCATTCCGATAGCCGCCCAGAATCGGGGTTTTTTGAGCTTTGCCCCGCTTCATCAATTGCAGGAGTATTTCGGCCCAAATCTGCCGCTTGAACTGGCGGATACTTGTAACACAGATACGTTTCTTGATTCCGGATGGCTTTCGCAGCGTCTCGCGCCGAAAGATTGCCGGCCGAAATTCACCGACATGAGCCGCCGGGCGCTGGATGGCTTCTTCGATGCCAAAGGGCTCAAGCCATTCGAATACGCAGATGGCCGAAATGCCTGGTGGGGTACAGCCCGTCACGCGTCAATGGATCAACACGCCTTTGCGTGGGGCGACCTGAAAGGCCGACGACAGCTTGTGGGGCGGTCGGACAAGCGGGGATTCCACTGGCACTACGGCGTTAGCTGCTGGGCGCGCTCCGGGCCGGTCCGTCACGTCCGCGTCGCCGGGCGCGTTATCTTCACTTCGAACGGCCATGATCTGATTGGTGACGCCCGGCGGGTGCATCGAATGCGGCGGACGTTTTGCAAGGGGTGGCGCAACGATAAGTGGCGCGACCTGCTCCTGGCGTTTTGGCATTGGCTCGCGGACGGGGCGGAGTTTGTTGATATTTCCCTGGGCGACGGGGTTTCCATGCATCTAGGACTCCCTCCCATGACCTTTACCGCGCCGTTCAGCGTTAATTCGCTGACCGATGTAGCGGCGCCGGATGAAGGTGACGAGGACGAAGATGTGATGGTTGATCGTGATGACGACGACCAGAGCGACGATGATGAGGGTGAGGTTTGACGATGACCAAGCTAAGTCTCATCCATCTTCTGGAGCCGCAGCTCGAATTCAAATATGGGCAAACACTCGTCTATCCCCGGGACGGTTTGTATCTGTACGGCCCCGTCGATGGCGGGCGGCCGGAAATACATTATGGAGTCATTGGCACCAAGGCGGGAATCGACCGCTTTGAGCGCTGGGCGAAGTCGCTCGCAGGCTTTATCGATGTTCCGCCGCCCCGGAAGGGAGCGCGACCAATTGAGCCGCAGCATGTGGCCTTTCCTGGGTTTTCCGCCGCGTACAATGCGCCGTGGCCTACGAAGCCAAGGACGGTCATTAACACAATTGATCCGTCTGCGCTTCATGACGCGTTGCGCATTGTAAATCGTAACGAGGCAATCAAGGCCGCGGTCGATTTGTACGTAAACGCCCTAATCGCGCGCTGCGATCGCATGGAAGATCCTCCCAGTTTTTGGTTCGTCGTGATCCCTGAGGAGGTTTACGATCTCGGGCGCCCTCTCTCCAAGGTGCCGACGAGGGAAAAGATTCAAGGTGCGGTTCGGATGTCCAAGTCGGAAGCCTTGAAGCTCGATGAGGAGCCGACGTTGTTCGGCCTGGATGAGGCCGAAGCGGACGTTTACAAATACGCTACGCATTTTAGGAGGCAGCTAAAGGCGCGGCTTCTCGCACCCAAGATTGTCACGCAAATCGTTCGTGAGACGACCCTCGCGCCGGATGATTTTCTGAAAAGTAACGGCCAGCGCAAGCGCCGTCTTGAAGACAACGCAACGGTCGCGTGGAAATTGTCGACCGGCGCCTACTACAAGGCAGGTGGCCGCCCGTGGCAACTGTCAGGCGTCCGCGCCGGGGTATGCTACGTCGGACTGGCCTATAAAAAACGAAACGCGACGGCGGATGACGGCTTTGCCTGCTGCGCGGCTCAGATGTTCCTTTCCAGTGGGGAAGGGGTCGTTTTTCGTGGTGCACTGGGGCCCTGGTACCATACCGACACTAAGCAATTCCATATCGACAAGCCTGCGGCCAAGCGCCTCGTCGAAATGGTCGTTCAGGAATACCGCGATCAGCACGACAACAAGCCGCCGTCAGAGCTGTTCCTCCACGCAAAATCATACTTCACCGACGAAGAGTGGAAGGGCTTTGTCAGCGGCGCTCCGCCTGAAACCAATGTCGTCGGCGTGCAAATTTCAGACGCCAAAGACGCGCTGAAGCTGTTCCGGCCTGGCAAATATCCGGTTGTGCGCGGCACGGCGCTCCTTCTCTCTGATAGCGAGGCTTACCTTTGGACGTCTGGGTATGCTCCCCGGCTGGATACGTACATTGGTCCCGAGACGCCAAACCCACTCCTTGTGAAACGGCAACGAGGCGAATGCCCTCTGCAAACCGTTCTCCAAGATGTCATGAGCCTTACCAAGATTAATTTCAATTCCTGCCTGCATAATGATCGGCTTCCAGTAACAATCCGGTTTGCCGATGCCGTAGGCGAAGTGATCTTGGCTGCGCCACAAACAAGCGAACCCAAATTGGCGTTCAAGTTCTACATTTAGGATTGATTTGGCACTCGCCTGTCACCGGGCGCAGATCAAGTTTGCGATGCCTTAAGAGCATCGGGCACGCGTTATCCACACTCGTTTTAGAGTTTTGCTTGTGCGTTTGGCCTGCACCGAGGGCTTCGAGCTGAAGAGGTCGCCAGTTGTGGAATGAGCCGATCGCGCGTCTAGGGCGGCTAGATGCCAGACCCGCATTTCGACGGCTCTAATTGCCACGGTCTTTCATCGACCTGGACATAAGCTGAGAGAACCGATTATTTTTTCTGAGGCCGATTTTATGTTTTTTTAAATCCAATTCAAATTTGAGCGAATGTGTACGAGCTAGGGCACATAGCCATTTGTGAGAGGTGCCCCTCATTCCCGGACGACCCCGTATCTCGCCTAGCCGCGACTTCGACCTAATCTCGATTGTGCCAATTCCAAGCGGTCGCGGTGTCGGCTATTAACAACGATCTCAAGAAAACGACTCGCATAAGTTGCACGAAACAATGAATAAGCGTCCCGAGATTCCGTAACATCCGATCAGCGAAGCGCAGCGCGAATTGTTGAGTCCGGCAAGGCCCGTGCCAGCGACCAGGTTGTACGCCCCGTTTAACCGTCGATTCTAGGACTAGTGGGTGTCGACGAGCCATGCCCAGCAAAACCGAGAGCGCATCAACGGAGAATAATTTGCTACGTGTAACCTAAACGAGGCCGCAAGTAAGGCTGCAAAATACTTGCGAAGATCACGTTGGATATCTTCGCGCGTCACTGACAAAATCGGGGTGATGACGAAGGCATGGTGATAAGAGGCTGGCCTATCACGCCTCAAGCGGAGTTTAGCATCAAGAGGGAGAGGAATTGCGAATGTCGGGATTGCACAACGCCGGTCTTGAAGGTCGCGTGGCGATCGTCACGGGATCGGGCCAGAACATCGGTGCTGCGATCGCGCGGCGGCTCGCGGAAGCTGGCGCGGCGGTGGTGGTCAACGGGCACACGTCGCAAGCCAACGTCGATCGGACCGTTGCGGAGATCGAGGCGGCGGGCGGCCGCGCCATCGGTGTCCTGGCCGACGTGTCGGACCCCAAGGACGTGGCACGCATGGTCGAAACGGCGACCTCCGCCTTCGGTCCGATCGACATCGCTGTCTCCAATGTAGGCCGTCGCCTCAACAAGCCCTTCGAGACGATCACGATCGAGGACTGGGACTGGGCGATCCGCACGAACCTCTCTTCGTGCTTCTATCTGGCCCACCACGTGATCCCGGAGATGAAGGAACGAGGCTGGGGCCGCGTGATCCACGTGGCAGGTTATGACGGCTTCACTGGCCACATGGTCAACCGCGCTTACAACATCGCCGCCAAGGCGGGAATGCACGGCTTCTCGAAGGCCTTGGCCCGCGAACTTGGTCCGTTCGGCATCACAGCCAACACCGTGGTGCCCGGCGCCATCGACACCGAGCGGGACTGGAGCCAGTACCCGAAGACCACCCGCAAAACCGTAGAGGAAATCATCCCGGTACGCCGGTGGGGACATGTTGACGATCTGGCCTATGCCTGTCTCTACCTCTGCACCACCGGCAGCTTCATGAACGGTCAGGCGCTACACCTCAACGGCGGCGAGTATATGTTTTGATGGCCCAGACCCGGTTCATGGCCCCGATGGAGTCGCAAGCAAGATCGCGTCGTCGACAATGTCCGTGCGGTTTGCAGACCCGCTGATGATCTATTGCTGAGCTGAAGGTTCACGGACGGCGGTCCGAGCGGCAAGATAAGCGCCATGCAGAACCTCGGGCCGACTTCGCAAGGCATCGGAGGTTCCGGAGAAGACGACGCGCCCCCGCTCCATGACGTAAGCGCGGCTCGCAAGCGCCAAAGCAAGTGTCGTAAACTGCTCGATGAGCAGAACGCCGACGCCGCGACCAGCGATCGCCCGTATCGTGTCGCCCAGCCGGACGACGACCGCTGGCGCCAGGCCGAAGGAAAGTTCATCGATGAGCAAATAGCGCGGTCGCGCGATCAAGGCCTGGCCAATCGCCAGCATCTGCTTCTGACCGCCGGACAGGAGATTGGCATCGAGTGAAAGCCGCGGCGTCAGCTCGGGGAAAATTCCAATCACGTGATCGATTTCCTCCTTGAGCGCAGTCCGGCTCAGAGGGAAGCCTGCTGCTCGCAGATTGTCGAGCACCGAGAGATTTGCCAGCACACGGTGCCCCTCGGGAACGACGGCAATGCCGCGCCTGCGTATGATCTCGGGCGCGTGTCCCGCCAGCGAAACTCCATCGAGTTCGATACTTCCGTCGCTTGCCGGGAGTACGCCGGCAATGGTCAAAATCAAGGTCGACTTGCCGGCGCCGTTCGCACCGAGCAGGCAGGTCACTTCGCCCGGATGGAGGTCGAGCGACACGCTCTCGAGCACCAGCCGTCCGCCGCGGTGAACACTGAGGTCGCGAACATGGAGGCCGTCGCTGCTCGTGTCAGATATTTCCAAGATAGGCCCTCCGAACCCCCGGATCGTCGAGCACGGTCCGGGTCGGCCCCAGTGCCAGCCGCTTGCCGAAGTCGAGGACCATCGTCTCCGTACAAACCGACGCAATCAGGTCCGCATCGTGGTCGATCAGCACGAGTTGCAGGTCGAACGCCCCGGGAATGGCGAGAAGAAGCTGGCGCAGGCGATCTGCTTCCGCCTCGTTCAGTCCGGCGCCCGGCTCATCCAACAACACAACGCGCGGTCGCCCGGTCAATGTCTTGGCGATTTCGGTCATGCGCCTCTCGAACAGATTTGCCCGTCGCCCCGGAATATGACTCCAGCGATCTAGGCCGACGAAGTCGATCGCGCGAGCCGTCTCTTCTCTCGCGCTACGCCCGCTTGAAGAAACGTGGTCGGCGACGGATAACACGTTCTCCCACAAGGTCAGGTCGTCGACGATGTATTCCTGCTGAAAGGTTCGTCGCACGCCGAGGGCAACTCGGCGGGTCGGTGAAAGTCCGAGCAGATCGACATCGTCGAGCTTGACGACACCCGTCACCGGCGTGACGAAACCGGACACCACATGGAGCAGCGTGGTCTTACCGGCGCCGTTGGGACCGATGAGGCCGACGATGGATGCGGTCAACTCGGCGTTGAGACCGTCGAGCGGTCGTATCCCGCCAAACTGAACCGTCAGATTCTCTATCCGGATCATGGGAGCAATCCGTCCTCGCGCCGGCCCTCGAGGCTTGCGATCAAGGCCTTGATTTTTCCCGAAACGCCTTCCGGCGCGGTCACCAGCGCATGGATCAATCCGGCGCCGAACAACATGGTGGCGAGGAACCCGTTGACCCCGAAATAGTTGAGCAGCGCCGGCGGTACCCGAAACATCAAGCCGGCCAGCAGGGCGCCGCGCCAGTCGCCCGCGCCACCCATGACCGCGACCGCAAAAAGGAGGAGCGAATCGGCGGCCGTGAATGCGCCGCCGTCCAACCCGCCATAACAACCGGCAAGCAGACCTCCGGCGACGCCGGCAAGAACGCCCGCAAGCGCGAAGGCCCACGTCTTGTAGAAGACCAGATGCACGCCCGATGCTTCGGCCATCAGTTCGTTGCGGCTTATCAACGCCCAGGCGCGCCCCGGCTTCGTACGTCTGTGCCATTCCACGACCGCAAGTCCAAGGGCGAGCACGACTGTGACATAGATGAAATACCCGGCGTCGCTGCTCGCGATCGGCGGCCGCTCGATATCGATGCGCGACCTGTCGCCCATGAAGCCGAGAAAGCCGGTGCCTCCATTGGGAAAGCTCCAATTGGTGATCACCACCTGGAAAGTGCCGGCCAACATCAGCGTGGCCAATGCCAGATAGAGACCGCGCATGCGGATGGCTGGAAGGCCCCACAGCACGCCAATGAAGCCGGCACCGAGGCCACCGGCGGCCAGGCAAATCTCAAAAGGCACATGGAAGGCGTGGTAGACACGCAGGGTCACCCATCCGCCGATGCCGACCAGCGCAAATTGGCAAAGCGAGATCAACCCGAGCCGGCCGTAGAGCAGACCCGTTCCGGCGGCGGCCAGCGCAATGGCAAAGCCCGACGTGAAAATCGATAACCAATAGCCGCCCGCGGTCAGGGCAATGATCGAAGCGAGAACGGCAAGCGTCGCGAACATCGCAAGCACGGCGCCTTGGGTGCCGTGAAGATTTACGCTCGCAAGCGGTTTGGCGGTCCTCATAACGGTGGGTTCCTGAGTCGTCGTCATTCGTGCTGCGCCAGGAGGTGGCGTCCACCGACGAAAGTGATGAAGATCAGGGCCAACACGAAGGGCGCGGCGCTTCGGTACGAACTCACGGCGGGCTCCGCGCTCAGCAGCGCCTCCGCGATACCGGCGAGGAAGCCACCAAGCGCGGTTCCCGCGAGCGATTGCAGGCGGCCAAAGATTGCCGCGGCAATCGCCGGAATCACCAGGAAGGTCAGGAATACCGCGTTGAGGGCGACGAGATCGGCGAGCAGCAGTCCGGCGACACCGGCAAACAACCCGGAGATCAGCCAGGCGACCGCATCGATCCGGACCACCGGGATGCCGAGAAGGCTGCTCAAGTGCCTATCGGCGGCGAGCGAGCGCATCGAGAGGCCGAGGCGCGTGCGGCCAAGCAGTAACGTGATCGCGCCAACCATGGAGATGGCGATGCAGAGAGCCAACAGCCGCGTGTAGGTCACCCGCACTCCGAAGATCAGGACAAAGTAGTGATCCGTCGGGAACGTCAGACGACGCGGCACGGCTTCACCCCAGATCAGGCCCGTGCATCCCAAAATGAACAGGGCAAAGCCGAGCGTGCCGACGGAGCGTACCGTACGCTCGCGGTTGCGCAGCAGCGGCGCAATCAGGAGACCGTAAAGGAAGGAACCAGCGGTCGAAACCGCGATCCCCGCGACCCAGGCCAACGCCGGCGGCACGCCGAGCCGCAGTACCGACCATGTACAGTAAGCTGCAATCGCTCCGAGCGCGCCAAAAGCAAAATTGAGAGTACCGGACGAGCGATAGAGAACCACCAGGCCAACGCCGGACAAGGCATAGACCGAGCCCGTGCCGATACCGGCCGCGAGGAAGGGAAGCAAAGTCATCGACGATTACTCCAACGACGGCCGGCCGGCGGATTGACGCCGGTCCGGCTCCACTCGGCATGTCACTTTGCTCTTGCCGCCTCCGCGGCAAAAACATCGTCGAGCTCAGGATCATCGATTTCAACGCAAGCACCTTCGGGTTTCCAGCCGCCGTCATGCGCGATAGCGATCATCCCGGCATGGTTGGCGTTGTGTCGCTTGCCGTCGCCAACGTACCAGGGGTTGCACAACATATCCGACTTGAACCCCGTGACGGCGCGCAGCGCATCCGAAACGCTGGCGCGGTCGATCCTGGCGGGATCGAGCTTCAGCATCGCCTCGGTCGCGATCTTGGCTGCGAGATAGCCTCCCTGGCTGAAGGTATCGCGTGGATCCGACTTCGAACCATAAGCATCCATGATCGCGATCCAGTTCTGGTTATCCGCGCCGGTGCCATTGAGCGGTGTAAATTCGAGCTCGGTCCAGAAGCGGTCCTTCCAATAGGCGCCGATCGCGTCGGGTAGACCGACCACATAGCCGGAAGCCAAAGACAGGAATTTATACTTGCCGCCGAGGTCCTGCTCCTCCGCCGCAGACAGCGATTGAATGATGCCACCCTTGGTGAAGTTGAGCAGAATCGCATCCGGATTGAGCGCCACGGCCTGGAGCATCGCCGAGGTGTAGTCTGAAGAGCTCGGATCGACGACGACATTCTGCACCGTGACGCCATGCCGCTTGCCCCATTCCGCGAAGCCGCCACAGAGCCATGGGGGGCCGCCGGGAAGATTCCAAATGACGCACGCCACCTTCTTGACCCCGAGATGCTCGGAAGCGTAGCGCAGCATGCCGACCCCGCTCAGCCGCGGCCCTTGGTTGACCGGCGCGATGTTCTTCGACAAGACGCACTCATGAGCGACGGCGATATCGATCACCATGACATTCTCGCGCTCATAAAGCGGAGCATTCACGCTGCATTCGATGATGCTGTTGCTGCCGATCATGGCAACGACCTTGTCATCCTTGACCAGCTTGGTTGCCACTTGCGTTGCAACGTCTGGCCGCCACTGATCGTCGGCCGTGATGTACTTGACCGGCCGGCCATTGATGCCGCCATTGGCATTCAAACACTTGAAATACGCATCCGCCGCCTTGGCGGATGAGCTGAAATCATCCGGCCCGGTGACCCCGTTGATCGATCCGATCGGGATCGGCTCGCCCGTCGCCGGTTTCCCGTTGTTGAGGCCGCAATTCGGCGCGGCCGCGGCTGTGGCGGCCCAGCTCACAAGAACGAGTGTTATGGTCGCAATAAGCGACGTGTACCTGATACTGATCATCGATCCCTCCCCTTGATGTTTTATCTTTTGTCTTTATGCGCCGGCCCGCGTTCGCGTGTCCGTGACCGCGCCATTTCGATTGAGTTTCGCCAGTTCCGGCGGGAGCCGCTCATCGTTGCCTAGTGCAACACGCCGGACGGACTCGCTGTCCGTCGGCTGATGTCCCACCGTGGCGCGCGGCGCGGGCGCTTCGACGACGCGATTGCCGAGGCGACCGAGTTGCGACACCTCGACCTCGATGAGATCACCCACTTCCATCGGTCGGGAATTGGCAGGCGTGCCCGTGAGGATCAGGTCGCCGGGAAGCAGCGTGATATGCCGTGCGAGATCGGCGATGATGTAGTCGATCTCGAAGATCATCTCGCTGACGGCGCCCTCCTGGACCAGCTTGCCATTCTTGTAGGTCCGCAGAATCGACCGCCGGACATCGACCCCGGACACCAGGCCGGGTCCGATCGGACAGAAACCGTCCGGTCCCTTCACTCTCAACATCGACCCGGCATCCGTATCGCGCATGTCCTGCAGGCCGACATCGTTGGCAACGGCAAAGCCGGCGATATGGTCCCACACTTCGTCCCGGGTGACGTTGCGCGTGACCTTGCCAATCACCGCCGCCACCTCGCCCTCATAATTGAGGTATTGGTAGCCCGATGGACGGACCAGCTCTCCGCCATGGGCATTGAGCGCGGTGACCGGCTTCTGGAAATAGGTGGGCGTCGACGGCGGCTTGGCCGCACCCGTGAATTCGTAGAGGCGCGAGCGATAGTTGACGTGGATGCAAAGGATCTTGGTCGGAGCGCACGGGGCCAGATGCTGCACCTCGCACTCAGGAACAACACGCCCGTCGACGAGATGCAGTTCGCCATCACGATAGTCGGCCCAACAGGAGCTGCCACGGTAGACGATGTGGCGCAGCTCTCTTCTCGGCCCCTCCAGGACGCTCATGGCAATCTCCCGTGTTCGGTAAGACGTGGCTCATGTACCGGTGCGACGATCCGAACGGACCGCAACCGGCTCTGCGTCAAACGCCTCTTCGTTCAAGAAGCGGTCAACGAGGCGATTCGCGCGCGTCCGTTCGCTGTAGAGATGCGCGTTGGCCAGGTTGCGTGCCGCCGACGCGAGATAGAAACGCTCATATTGCTCATTGCGGCTCGCCAGCGCACTGCCCGCGAAATCCCATGCAAGCCGGAAAATGCGTGAGCGCTGTTCTGCGGTGACACCGTTCGCGCCTCGCAGGTAACGATCGAGAAGCGGCCGCAGCTCGGCGTCCGCGAATTGCGCCGCAGGCACCGCGGTGAAGAAATTGTGCGAGCCGATCAGACGGAATATCTCGTTGATCCGCGGGAACCAGATCGGCAAATTGGCTCGCAAAGCGGCGAGCGGGCGGACATCCGGGAACCAGACGCCGTTGCCAAATTCGAAGGCACCCTCCTCGGAGGCCAGAATGGCGGATCGCGCGAATTCGGCGTAGCACCAGATCTCGCCTAGCATCTGGTGTGTCTGCGGCGCATTGGAATTGATCGCCTCAGCCATGCGAACAGCCAGCCCATACGCGAATTCCAACTTGGTCTGCGCCCGGATCATCGTCTGCTGCATGATATTGGGCCACCAACCCGTCATCATCACCGTGTTGTAGACGGCGAGATTGGCGTTGATGAAGATGCGATCACGTGGCACTTCGACGTGGTCGAAAATGACGAAAGCGTCCTGCTCGTCGAATCGGCTCGACAACGGATGGTCGAACCGGTTGGTATTGACCGCGACGCTGTCCCTGCACAAGAATTTGAGACCGGGCGTGTCCATCGGAATGCAGAACGACAGCGCGTGCGCATCTGCGGCGTCGGGCATCGGGGCGCCCGGATAAACGGCAATCTCGTCGGCAAAAGGCGCGAGCGTCGCCAGGATGCGCGAGCCGCGCACAATGATGCCGTTCTCGGTGTTCTCGACCTTGTGGAGCTGGACATCATCCAGTCCGGCCGGCGTGTCGCCCCTCGTCTTGTCCACGGTGGTATGGATGATGGTGTGGGTCAGGCTGATGTCGTTGCGCGCCAGATGCTTCTGGTATTTGACCAGATTTTCCGCGCCCTCTTCATTGCCATTGACGGCCCATTCGTCATCGCGTCCGGCAAAGCCTGCGAAAGTGACGTTCATATAGTCCGGCGTGCGGCCCATCAGACCAACCGAAAACTCGGAAATCCGTTCGAGGCAATTATGCCGCTTAATGAGATCCGCTTGCGATCGCGGAATGATATGGCTGATATTGATCGGCTCGCCTGTTTCGGGATCAGGCATCAGACATACATCGGCCTCGCGATGCTGCAGGTCGAAGACCTCGCCAATGGCGCCCGCCGCCCCGCTGAATGCAGGATGGTTCGCCACATCGCTCACCTTCTCGCCGCCGACCCAGATCTCGCGACCGTCATTCAGGCCGCTGAGGAATTGGGCTCCCGTCCGTGCAGACATGGTTTGTACTCCTAACAGATGGGCAGCGGATTGGCGGTCCGCGGAGCGGCGGAGCTATGCTTCGCGGCTGTCGCCAAGACTTGATCCGGGCGACCAACGCTGCCGCGTCCGCCGCACGGTAAAAACCCCGTTCCAATCATGCCCCACCGGCGGATGCTGAACGAAAAACCGGAACGTCGACGTTATCGACCAAAGCCGCGGGACCTTCCGTCGGCAAGATGGCTGCATAGTTCAGAGCCGCGTCCAGATCGCCTTCCCAGACTTCGCGCGGCAGGTCATAGACCATCTCGACGCCGTATCCGTTGGGATCGTGAATATATGCGCTGTGAGTCATGCCGTGTTCGATTCGGAGGTCGAACTTGACCCCTTTCGCCTGCAGATAGTCGAGGTGGGTTAGCCATTCATCCCGACTCGGATATGTAATGGCGATGTGATTGATCGCCGACGGCATTCCAAAGATGGCCCACTCGGCGGGTGGTGACGGCAGGGTGGGATTTTCCACGAGAGCAAGCTCGTGGTGATGCCCTCCGCTGCTATAGAACCTCATCTTCGGGACGACTGGCCGTTCCGGTGCGGGCTTGAGTTCGCCGACCTGACGAAACCCGACGACCTCGGTCCAGAAGCGATGAGATTCATCCATATCTCTCACATTGAGCACCAGATGATTGATGCCTCGCGGCGCAATCGGCTTCTCCATCATCGAACTCCTCCCTTGTGCTTCGCCGTCTACTTCGGCGGGTCGATACAGCTGGTGTGGATTCTAGTTGAGCGTCTCGAACAGCTTTGGCTTCCGCTGCATGCAGGTACGTCGCCGCCAGGTGCGAGCAGGCATGGACCATTCTCCCGGGCGGCATTGCCGCCTTGCATGGTGGATTTCAGGGCAGGCGCAACTGTTGGTGGGCGATCAGCCCAATCCGGTTAACAGCAGTCCGAGATCATTTCGAAGAGCGCTGTCGAATTGCGCCCGATCGATATAGCCACTCAGCATTCCGCCCAGATGAAAGTAGTAGATGGCGAACAACGTACGGGCACCTGCGTATAGCGGGCTTGCCAGGGTGACTTCTCCCTCGTTCTTGGCGGCCTCCACGAGCTGCATCAGCCGGCGAAGCAAACTCTCCATCAGATCGCTCACCGTCCCGCGTTGCTCGGCGCTCTCGACATAAGCCAGCTGTCGCATCAAGTGACGTGCCAACGGCAGGTCGCGCTCATGGTAGGCGAGGAATGTCTCGAAGAAGACGATGGCCTGCTCTAAAAGGCCATCCCGGCTGCGGGCGGCCTGATAGGCGCGCTCCACGACGTCCAGCATCTCGTCATGAAATACCAGGATCAGGAGATCTTCCTTGCTCCTGGCATAGGTGAAGATCGTCCCCGAGGCCACTTGAGCAGCGTCGGCAATCTCCTGCGTCGTCGTCGCTTCAAAACCTTTGTGGGTGAACAACGCTCGCGCGGCAGCGATGATGCGCGCACGCTTCTCGAGCTTGTTCTGGTCGCGGCGGCCCAAGGCGGCACTAGCCACGGCTTCCTCCCATTTCTTGTTTTACTTTTCGATGCCATGAAACCCAATCGGACAATCGCTGTCAATAAAAAAATGAGTAGACTCAATTTTTGGGAGCCAGATGACCGCTGTTCTGCCGATAAATAAAATGAACTCAGTCAAAAATACTGCCGCAGATGGGGACAGGTTGATCCGGCCTGGGCCAATTTATTCGGGCCGGCCAGTCCTTTGACGCTCCTGTTTTCTGCACTGTCAAATCAATAACTGCACTAGGGGGTAAGCGCCGCAGGCCAAAGGGACCCCATGATAGGCCCCGAAGGAAAATTCATACTCTATTTGTCATCGACTACGTGCCGCACAACCAATCAAAGCCGAAACCAGATCGGTACTCGGGAGGACGACGATGAAGGAGCTCATCAGGCAATACCTCAACAATGGCATTTCGCGACGCGATCTCATGCGCGGGCTTGGTGCCGCCGGACTGACCGCTTCCGCAGCCAAAACAATCGTCGAGTCGATCACGCCAGGCCCCGCGATGGCTCAATCAGCCAACGGCGGGACGATCCGCCGGGTTACCGGCACCGGCGGCAAGCTGTATATCGAGCAACTCAAAGCGGCGGGTACGGAATTCATCTTTTTCAATCCATCGACCGGTGACGCTCCGATCTATGATGCGCTGGTTGACATGCCGGAAATCCAGCTCATCAAAGGCATTCAGGAAGGTGCCGTCGTTGCCATGGCCGACGGCTACGCCCGCGTCTCCGGCAAGATCGGTGTTGCCCACGTCGCCAATGTAGGCCTGCCCAGCGGCATGACCCAGCTGGTCAACAGCTGGAAAGATCGCATCCCCGTCCTGCTCACCGTCGCGGCATTCAGCACCGAGGTCACCGGGCGCGACCATCCGCAGGAATACGAACACCAGGAGTCGATGCTCGCGCCGATCACCAAATCATTGTGGATGGCCGAGAGCACGGGCAGCATCGTCGATGTAACCCGGCGAGCCCTCAAATTCGGCACCACCCTGCCGGCCGGCCCTGTGTTTCTCTCGATTCCGGACGATCTGCTGCTGGCGACTGGCACCGCAGATATTTACGATGGCCGATTGTTCAACGTGGCGATGAAAATCCGTCCCGACCAGCACGATGTCGAAGCCATCGCCAAGCTGTTGATCGAGGCGCGCAGCCCGCTCATCACCGCCGGGGACGAAATCACCGTTTGCCAGGCGGAAGCCGAGGTGGTCGAACTTGCCACCCTGCTGGGCATTCCCGTGACCATGCAAGCTGGTTCGGTCGGCAACTGGTCCAAACCATATCCGACCCGCGACCCGCAGTTCGTCGGCACCTTCCTGGCCGGCGGGCACTTCCCGGGCGCCGTCGACGTTCACTTCAACGTCGGCAGCCAACTCGGCGAACGGCGCATGCCGAACGCCATTACCGTTTCCATGAGAAACGACCCGACCGGACTTGCGCGTTCGTGGCCGATCGACATGCCCATCGTCGCGAACATCAAGCTTGGTCTCGCCGACATCATAGCTGCAATCAAGAGCATGGCCACGACCGACCGCTTGAAGCAGATCGCCGAAGGGCGCTCCGTCCGCACCCGCGACTATACCGCCGGCATGGCCAAGATGCAGGCCGAGATCGTCAGGAACCTCGACAACGGCTCGTCCATCACCATGGAGCGTCTGGGCGTTGAACTCGAAAATGGCCTCGACAAGGAGACCATTTTTGTTACGGATTGCGAGTCAGGCCGCATCATGGATTCCATGATGAGTTTTGGTGGAACCGACAAGACCCTCGTCTCCACCAGCGCCAACATCCTTGGCTGGGCGCAGGCGGCAGCCACCGGCGTCAAGTTCGCCCGCCCCGACCGCCCGGTGGTCTCCGCCATGGGAGACGGCAGCGCCATGTTCGGCGGTCCGCAGCCTCTTTGGAGCCAGGCGCGCTACAATGCTCCCATCACCAATATTGTCGTCAACAACCGCAGCTACAACAACGAGCGCAACCGCATCTTGAGTTTTACCGGCCCGCAACAGTTCCGCTCCGGCAAGGATATGACGAGCTACAATGGCAGCCCCGATGTGGATTTCGCCAAAGCCGCCGCCGCCTATGGCGTCGAGGGCGAGACGGTAACCGACCCAACCAGGATCCAGGAGCAACTCGGCCGGGCCAAGCGCGCCAACATCGAGGGCCGCCCTTATTTGCTCGATATCCTCGTCGACCGCGCAGGCGTCGGTTCGGCCTCGGAGTGGTACCCGCCATATTCGATCGCCGCCAAACGCACGCGAAAGGTTTGATCATGCGCCAATTCATTCTGGCGGCCGTGGGTCTCCTCCTAGGTTTTACTGCAGAGGCCCAACAGACCGGTCCATTTCCGGCCGGAGCGGGCCGTGACGTCGTCGCCGCCGCCTGCACCCAGTGCCACCAGGCAGGACCGATCATCCAATTGCGCATGGGCGAGGCAGCCTGGCGCCAGCAGGTCTACAACATGATCCTGCGCGGCGCGCAGATCGCGCCCGGCGAAATCGACGATGTCGTCAAATATCTCGCCACCAACTTCGGACCTGGTGTGCCGATCCCCGGCCCGGCGACACCTTCCGTGACATTGCCGGCCGGTGCCGGAGCGGACCTTGTCGCCGGCGCCTGCGGGATCTGTCACGGCGTGGACCGCGTGGTCGCCGTCGCGCGTCCCGGCCGGCAGTGGCAAGTGATGGTGGAGCGGATGGTTGCGATCGGCGCGCCAATCGATGCCGATCAGGCCAGGCAGATCATCTCCTACCTGGAAACGAATTACGGCGCGGCGCCCTCCAAAGCGCCGTAGCGCTTCGCCTTCAGGCAAACGCCCCTCTGCGAACGGCGATGTTCTTTACATCGCAGTAGAAATCAAAACTCCAGCTTCCGCCTTCTCTTCCGATTCCGGAGTTGCGACTGCCGCCGAACGGCGCCGCCAGTTCCCTGACGAAGTAGCAATTTACCCACACCGTTCCGGCAACCACTCGGGAGGCGATGTTCATGGCGCGCTGCTCGTTGCGGCTGAAGAGCGTCCCCGCAAGGCCGTACTGCGTATTGTTCGCAAGCTCGACTACCTCGTCATCCGATGAGAAGGTTTGCCAGGTGAGGACCGGACCAAACACCTCGCGTTGGGCTACTTCGAGAGCAGGTTGCACATTTTCGAACATCGTCGGTTCGAAATACAGTTCGCCGAAATTGGCCCGCGATCCGCCCCAAAGCGGAACGGCACCGTCCCTCTTCGCTCGCTCGACAAATCCTGCAACGCGGTCGAAATGTTTCCGGGTGATCAACGGTCCAACGCGCGTGTCCTTCTCTCTTGGATCGCCGACGAGCATGTGGCTTGCAGCCAGTCGTACCTTCTCGAGAAACGGCTTGGCGATCGACTGTTCGACCAGAACGCGGGTACCGGCGAGGCACACCTGGCCCGCGTTCCCGTACTGACCGGCAACGGTCTGAGCAGAAGCATCGAGATCCGCATCGGAGCAGACGATGAACGGAGACTTGCCACCGAGTTCGAAACTAACCGGCGTGATCGAACGGGCCGCTGCCTGGCCGATGACCTTTGCCGTGTCGGTGGAACCTGTGAAGCTGATGCGGTCGATGTCCGCATGATTGACGAGTGCGTCGCCGGCGACCCCACCGAGACCCTGGACGACGTTGAGAACGCCAGCAGGAATCCCGGCGTCGTTTGCAATGTCAGCCAGCAATGAACAGGTTAGAGGTGCCCATTCCGGGGGCTTCACGACGACGGTGTTTCCCGCGGCAAGCGCCGGCCCGACTTTCCACGTCGTCAGCATGAAAGGCGCGTTCCACGGCGTGACCAGCGCGGCAACGCCGGCCGGGTCATATTTCACATGGTTGACAACCTCGGGAGAGTCGATCGTATGCTGATCGAGCGTCAGTGCCCAATCGGCAAAGAACTCGATGTTGTGCGCCGCCCGCGGCATCGTGCGATGAAGGTTGGCGGCCAGCAGCGAGCCATTGTCCATCGTTTCGACCGATGCAAGGTCCTTGGCGCGCGCCTTGATGCCTTCAGCCAAGCGCTTCAGATAGGGCAGCCGCCCCTTTGGCCCGAGCGCGGCCCATGCTGGAAACGCCTTTCGGGCCGCCGCCACCGCTTCATCGACCTCAGCCGGGCCCGCGGCGGCGACATCAGAAAGGTGAGAGCCGTCCACGGGAGAGAGGTTTGCAAAGCGTTCGGCCGAGGACACGCGCCGCCCGCCAATGAAGTGGTCGGTCGAGACCTCGACACCCGCAACTGTCACAATATTCTTGTTCATCTTGATCCTCTTGTGGGCCTGCGCCCAACTATCCTCAATTGTCTCCGCCGGGAGCCGTCTATGAACGAGCCGCCGCGCGTTTGAGCTTCCAGGCTTCGAAGTCGCGCTTGGCGTCTTCTCCTACGCTCGGAAACAGACCTTGAAGGGGCCGGCCGCGCGCGACCTCCTCTTCTGCGAACTCGTCATACAAGGTCGTGGCCGAAACCTCTTCCGCGATCGCATCGACGATATCGGCGGGAATGATGACCACGCCGTCGCAATCGCCGACCACGATGTCGCCCGGGTAGACGGCAACGCCGCCGCAGGCGATCGGCAGGTTGAGATCGAAGGCCTGATGCACGATCGGACTCGGCGGTGAGCTTGGCCGCCGCAAATAGGCCGGTAGCCCAACCTTCAATATTCCTTCGGAATCGCGGAGGCCGCCGTCGGTGACTATTCCGGCGCAGCCCCGCGCCTTCAGTCTGCCGACATAGAGATCACCGGCAGAGGCAGCGCGCGGGTCTCCCCGCGAATCGACGACCAGCACGTGCCCGGGCGGGCACTGCTCCATCGCCTGCACCTGGATCTGGCCACGCGCGGGGGCGTTCGGCCCTGCCTTGTCCTGCCGGAACGGGATGAACCGCATGGTGTAGGCGATGCCCACCATTCGCGCCTGGGTCTGGCGCAACGGGTTGACATCCTGCAGGAACATATTGCTCAGGCCGCGTCGATGCAGCGCGCCGGTAATCGTCGATGTGGCAACCGTGAGCAATGTGTCCCGTGTCGAATCGAGCAGCGCCATCAATTCCTCCCGCCGTTGAAAAAAGCCAAACAACCAGGTCGTCCACCGAAGCGCCGACCGTCACCCATTCGTTACGTCCGGACTTCGACACGATCTGCCTGGATTGCATGCCAGATGCGGTCGCTCGTCGCCGGCATATCCAGCTCGCGCACGCCCAGCGGTGCAAGTGCATTCAGAATGGCAATCATCGCGGCCGGCAATGCGCCGACGACACCGGCTTCGCCCGCGCCCTTGGCGCCCAGCGGATTGGTGCTGGTCGGCACCGGATTGCTCTTGATGCCGATATTGCACATCGTGTCGGCGCGCGGCATCGCATAGTCCATGAAGCTCGCGGTCAGCAACTGGCCCGATCCCGGCTCATAAACGACCTGCTCCATCAGGATCTGGCCGACACCCTGCGCGACACCCCCATGAATCTGGCCCGCAAGGGTGAGCGGGTTGATGACCGTCCCGACGTCGTCGACCACGAGATAGGCGAGCAGCTGGACCGCGCCGGTTTGGGGGTCGACCTCGACTTCGCAAACGTGAGATCCGTTTGGATAGGTAGGCTTCTCCGGTGCGTAGGTCGCGCTCTCGATCAGCCCGGGCGCCAGTCCCTTTGGTAACCGCGCCGGCTGGAATGACGCCATGGCGACCTGTTTCAGCGTCAGCGACCGATCGGTGCCTGCGACGCTGAATTTGCAGTCGGCGAAGCTGACGTCGGCGGCGCCGACCTCCATCAGGTGCGCGGCAATCAGCTTGCCCTTCTCGATGACCTTGTCGGCGGCCAGCGCCAGCGCCGAGCCGCCGACCACCATTGACCGTGAACCGTTGGAGCCCATGCCGAAGGCCACGCGATCGGTGTCGCCATCGATGAACTGAACTTCCGCGGGATCGATGCCGAGCTTCTCGTGCAGGATCTGCTTGAACGAGGTTTCGTGCCCCTGGCCGTGAGACTTGGTGCCCATGAGCAGCATGGCGCTGCCGCCCGGCTGGAAGCGGACCTCGGCAAATTCGGGGACCGGGCCCGCCGCCTGCTCGATGGCATTGACGAGCGCGATACCTCGCAATTTACCGGCGGCTTCGGAGACGGCGCGCCGCGCCTCGTATCCGGCATAGTCGGAATGCTGGATCGCGAGTTGCATATTCTTGACGAAATCGCCGCAGTCGTAGACCGGGCCGAGAGGCGTGCGATATGGCAGGGCCGTCGACGGGATCAGGTTGCGCTGTCGTAGCTCGACCGGATCGATCCCGAGCTCGCGCGACGCGACCTCGAGAATGCGCTCCATCAGATAACAGGCTTCGGGCCTTCCCGCTCCCCGGTAAGGCGCGGTTGGACTGGTGTTCGACAGCACGGCATCGATGGTCACATGTGCAGCCGGAATGTCGTAGACGCCGGTGAGCGTGATGATCTGGCCAAAGGGCGTCAGCAGCTGACGATCAGAGCCGACATAGGCCCCAAGATTGGCCAGCATGTACAGCCTCACAGCCAGAAACTTTCCGTTGTCGTCGAGTGCAAGCTCTATTTCGCCGATGTTGTCGCGGCCGTGCTCGTCGGCGAGGATGACTTCGGAGCGCTCGCAGCGCCACTTGACCGGCCGATTAAGCTTTCGTGCCGCCCACAAAGTCAGCCGGTGCTCGACATACTGCCAGCCCTTTAAGCCGAAGCCGCCTCCGACGTCGTTGCATATCACGCGCACGCGGCTCTCCGGCACCTTGAAAACCGAAGTGGCGAGCATGTTGCGAACGCGGTGGGGATAGTTGACGTCGGCATGGAGCGTATAGCGATCTTCGTAGGCGTCGTACGAACCGATCGCCCCGCGCGGCTCCATATATTGCGCATGAACCCGCGTGATGACGTAACGCCGCCGCACGATGTGCGTGGCCCGGGCGAAGGCGGCATCGGTCGCGGCCTTGTTGCCGTGCTGCACTGTGTGGGAGATATTGTCAGGGTTCTCGTCCCATACACGCGGCGAGTCTGTACTGGCCGCCTCGGCCGTGGACGTCACGGACGGCAAGGGCTCATAGTCGACCGAAATCAACTCGGCGGCATCCTTTGCCTGCATCAAGGTTTCGGCAATCACCATCGCTACCGGATCGCCCACGTACCGAACGCGATCGATCACCAGTGCCGGCCGTTGCGGCGCGAACATCGGTGAACCGTCGGCTTTTCTGCGCGGCATCATCGCCTTGGGCATGCTGAGGCCATCTGCCGCATAATCCTCGCCCGTATACACGGCGAGCACACCTGGAGCGGCGGCAGCCGCCTTCGTAGCGATGGACAGGATACGCGCGTGAGCGTGTGGCGAACGGAGAAACACCGAATAAGCCTGTCGCGGCAGGGTAATGTCGTCCTGATAGCGACCTCGGCCGGTCACCAGCCTGTTGTCTTCGAAGCGACGAACCGGTTGGCCGATACCGAACTTGATGGTCGACGTGTCGCTATTGTGTGATTGTTGAGACATGCCGCCCTGTGTTCAGCCTTCATGCATGGATGCGCGTGCCGCCAGATGTCAAGCGAAGTGACAGGTGACAGATCCCTGCGAACGAAAGTCAACGTGGAAAGTGTCTCCTGCGCGAGCCTCGACCATTCCGGTAAAAGAACCAGCCAAAACGAACTCGCCGGGCTCTAGCCCGACATCGAAGCTGGAAAGCTTGTTGGCAAGCCAGGCAACTCCGTTGGCCGGGTGATTGAGCACAGCGGCGGCGACACCTGACTCCTCGATCACGCCGTTGCGATGGCAAAGCGCAGCCACCCAGCGCAGATCGATTTCCAGTGGTCGTGCCGGCAGGCCTCCGATAATCACGGCGCCGGCGGCCGCATTGTCGGCGATACTGTCCAGCACGCCGCTTTGCTGCTTCGTTTCCGGGTCGATCCGGTGAGTCCGGCCGTCGACAATCTCAAGGCAGGGCACAACATAGTCGGTTGCACTCAACACGTCGAAGATGGTGCAGTTGGGACCCTTGAGCCGCTTGCCGATTACAAACCCAAGCTCACACTCGATCCGTGGCTGGACGAATCGGGCGATCGGAATCTCCGCCCCGCTCTCGTAGAACATGTCAGCCAGCAGAGCCCCGTAGTCGGGCTCCGTCATGTTTGTGGCGCGCTGCATCGCGCGCGAGGTAAGCCCGATCTTGCGCCCTCTTACCGTGTTGCCTTCCGCGACCTTGATCTCAACACATCGGCGCTGAACTGCATATGCGTCTTCGATCGAGAAGCCCGGATGTAGTACGCTTCCGGCACGCGTCCGTTTACGGGACCGCTCGGCCTCGCGATACGCGCGAGCCAGCACGTCAATGGCTTCGGAATTCAGCATCACGACTCCACCGAGTTCAGCACCGCAACGAAATCCGCTTGAACCAGGGATCGGCTCCCAGATGGCAGCGTGAGCGTGTGTCGCGCAGGCCGTGACTCCGGGTCGGGGAACAGTTTGACCCATTCTGTGTTGAGTGCCACCCGCTGGGATGCCGGATCGTGAACCCAGAACGTCACCTTGATAATGTCATCGACGCTGCCTCCAGCAGCTTCGATATCGTGCCGAATATGGGCGAAGACGTTGGCGATCTGTTGCTCGAGGCTCGGCGGCAGTTCGCGCGTGCCCGGATTAGTGCCGGCAATCACACTCGACATGATGAGATTTCCAACCCGGCTTGCATTCGGAATCGGATTCTCGTGGCGTGGCCTGTTGCCGTTAATGCTCTGGCGTTTTGGCATGGCGTCCTCACTCATCGGCCGCGGCCGCGGCACCAAAGACCGGTACCTCGACGCGGTCGATCAAAGCTTCGGGCCCATTTGTCGGCAACTGCTCCGCATAGTTCAGCGCCGCGTCCAAATCGCCTTCCCACACCTCGCGCGGCAGATCGTAGACCAACTCGACGCCGTAACCATTGGGATCGTGAATATAAACACTATGGGTCATGCCATGTTCGATTCGTCGATCGAACTTGATGCCCTTTGCCTGCAAATAATTCATCTGGCGCAGCCACGCGTCCCGGCTCGGATAGGTAATGGCAATGTGGTTGATGGCCGAAGGCATTCCAAACATCGCCCATTCTGCCGGCGGCCGGGGAAGGTCTGGATTTTCCACCAGAGCGAGTTCGTGATGGTGCACGCCGTGTTCGCTTTCCCCGCTGTAGAACCTCATCTTTGGCGGATTTGGACGGCCGGGTGCTTCCTTGAGCTCGCCGACCTGCTGGAACCCGATTACCTCGGTCCAAAAGCGATGGGCCTCTTCAATATCCCTCACGTTAAGTACAAGATGATTGATTCCGCGTGGCGCGATCGGTTTCTCGGTCATCGATTCCCTCCTCTGCGAGATACCTTCCTTCGGTCGCTTCGAGCAACGACGATGGCGTTATGCTGGGCCGCCTCCATCAGAGCCATCTCCAAATCGCTGTCGTGCAGCAGCGCCGTCATACGGGCACCGCGACGGGGTCATAGGCGAGCAGACCGCGATCGACCGCCGACCGCCGCGTTCGGTTCGGATCTTGCAGGGCGAGCCCCTCCTCGCGGGACCAAAGTTGCACGTTGGTGCCGCGGGTCTTGCGTGCCGCTTCGTAGCGTCGCAATGCCTCGTGCACGGTTTCCGATGCAGCGAATGCACGGCCCATGAGGAGCGCGTCCTCGACCGCCATGCAGGCTCCCTGGCCGAGGAATGGAGTCATCGGATGGGCGGCGTCGCCGAGCATGGTGACGCGGCCGACGGTCCAAGTTTCGAGAGGTTCGCGATCTCGCAAGCCCCATTTGAACAATGCGCCTGGCGGAATGTTACGGATCAGCGCCAGCAGCTCAGGGGCGAAGTCGGAATAGGCATTGGCGAACTCCTCATTTGTCGCGGGGATCGACCAACCTTCGGCTTCCCACGAGTCTGTTTGGCCGCAGCCGATCAGATTCATGATGCGTCCGCCGCGCAGCGGATAATAGAGGAGGTAGCGCTTGGGCGCGGGATTCATTGCCATCTGCAGCTGCCGAAGGCTGGCCGGGACCAACTCGTCGGGAATGAGGGCACGGAAAGCGACCTGGCCGTTGAACTTCGTGGCCTCCCCTGGGAACAGAAATGTCCTTACCGCCGACGCATTGCCGTCGGCGCCAACCAGCACATCGCCCGCATCGGATGTTCCGTTTGCGAATTTGACTGATACGCCGGCCTCGTCCTGTTCGAGCCCGAGGAACTCGTGACCGGGACGCAGGCAGCCAGGATCGTTGTCTCGAACGGCTTCCATCAAAAGGCCGTGCAAGTCCGCGCGATGAACCTGCAACGTTGCCATACCGTATTGTCGCAATATCTGGTCGTTCTGGACCGCCCGTTCGATCGCGCCCGTGGCGTAGTTGCACAGATGGTGTACCGGAACGCAACTGGAGGCGGCCTCCAACGCTTTGTCTATGCCGAGGTTGTGCAGTGCACGGCGCGCGTTCGATGTTACGATCAGGCCGGCGCCGATCTCCCGTATCTCTTGTGCCCTTTCGTAGACAACGACGCTGAATCCACGCCGCTGCAACGCCAATGCCGCAGCCAGGCCCCCGATTCCCGCGCCGACGACAATGATCTTCCCAATGGTCATGCTCATCCATGCGCTATCATGATTTCAGCCAAGACAAACATGGTGGAGAATCGACTGCTTTGCGCCCAGCGCAGTGTTTGCGTGCAGGCCGCATCGAATACGCGTTGCGAGTGGTTATGACGGTTCCGGTTTCTTATGCCGCACCAGCGGGTTAATGAGCCTCACGCGTTGCCTCAATCCTCCCGAAAATTCGAATTTAACTGCGCAGATGCATTTGGAAAGCCGTACCGCACCGATTATCCTCCCGATTGGGCGACAGCGTCCGCGTGGCTTCGCGGTGCGAAACCGTTCGGAACCAGCCGTCCACGTTGCTTTATCGGCGCAGCGAAGTTCCAATGCCGATAGGGCGCCCCGAGGCATGGCGGCGCCGCCAAGCCCGGTCTGAAGCATGCTCGCCAGCCGCCTGCGCAATGATCGGGCACCCGGTGCGGTTTCGGGAATTCTCGACGGCTACGCCATAATCGGCTACAATAAACGAAAATGAGCCAAGAAGAAGCCGAGAGAAAACTCTGGGAGGTGGCATGGACCTGTCGACGAACACCGTAGCGGCGACGGCAACTGCTGGCATAGCCGCTTTCACGCTGGACCAGATTCTGTTGGCGAGTGGAAGGCAGTTCACCACAGAAGACTACCAGGTCGCGAGAAAGTATGTCGAAAGAACCACGCAAGGGCTGTTCGATTTCTCGCTCCGAAGCGCTCGCGAATTCCGGCAGTACGACATCAGCTCGGCACAGCTCGGCGGCACGATGTTCAGCCTGGTCAGGGTCGACAGCGCGTCTGGCTACGACATCGAGATGACGCATGATCCGGACCTTATCCTGCTGCAGGTCCTCATGCGCGGCAGCGCGCAATTTCAACAGGGCTCCGCTAAAGCGAATGTCGCGCCTTCGCAAATGGTTTTGCTTGAGACCGTGGCGCGATCGCACAAGCGCTGGCGCGGGCCGACCCAGTTGCTTATCATCAGACTTAGCAGAAGCCGGCTGGAGCAAATCATCGCCAGCGAGACTGGCATCAGCATCGGCGATGCGCTCAGCTTCGGTGTCCTGAAGGTCCTGGACCTTGAGCAGGTATCAACCCTGTGGAACTTTATCGTCACGGTTTGCCGGGATCTCAGCGAGGCACGCCCCTGTTTCGACGGACACGTGGGTCGGCTCGCCGAGCGGACGCTTTCGCTGCTCTTGTTGAACGCCGTTCCCAACAACTACCAGTGGGCCTTCGCAGCTGGATCGCTCGGCTCAGCGGCGCCCTACTATGTGCGTCGCGTGGAGAATTACATTAAGGAACACGCACGAAGCCAAATCAGTGCGGATGACCTCGTGACGGTCAGCGGCGTAAGTGCTCGATCGATCTATCAAGGCTTCAGGCGTTTTCGATCGACGACGCCGATGGGTTACCTGAAGGCGGTGCGTCTCGATCTCGCGCGCGATGCTCTCGTCAAAGGACGTGGGAAAGGGCCAAACAGCGTCACAGAGGCAGCGCTCACGGCGGGCTACACCAACCTCAGCCAGTTCTCCCGCGACTACAAGGATCGTTTTCGCGAGACCCCGTCGCAAACCCTGATCAACGCCTGACCTCAACGCGAGCACAATGGTATTCACCGCGACATGGCACGCCGCGATCGACTGAATATCGATAGCTGCTGTGCCCCGTCATGGCTTCGATCGACGCGCCGCAGGTGCAAACGCCTAAACTAACGCACCCCTCCGCCCATGATGATCAAGGGATGTGGGGGGCGCTTACGGATAGACGTCTATCCGATCATGCTGGCGCGCTCACGAATGATGCTCTTCAGCTGCTTACTTGCAGCGCAGCGATTTGACATCCAGCGCAGAACTTCGTCAGCAATTCCTGCTTCCTGAAGCAAGTCCCCGCGCTGACAGCAAAGTTTCCCCGCAGAGGCAATGATAGCTTTGGCCCCAGCGCAGGGCGGAAGCGTAATTTGGACTCGCGGAATCGAATTTCCGAGATGCCAGTTTTGCAAGGCATTCCGCGAATATGGTTCCTCCACTCGGAGGGTGGCTGATTCTCCCAAGGAATAACATGAAAGTCTTCATCTTCGATCTACTCGCTTACGGCGAACAACTCGACCACCTCAGGGTCGGCAGCGAGCTGCCCTACCCGCTCTCGAACCGCTATTTCAAGGCCGACGTCGCGGTTCGCACCTATGCCGAGCATCTCGAGGCCTGGGAGGAGATGGATCGGCTCGGCTACGACGGCGTCGGCTTCAACGAGCATCACTGCTCGCCTTACGGGCTGATGAATTCGCCGAACCTGATGGCGGCCGCCGCCGCGCAACGGACCAAGAAGCTAAAACTCCTGATCTACGGCAATCTGTTGCCGCTGCACGAACCGCTGCGGCTCGCCGAAGAACTGGCGATGCTCGACTGCCTGTCGAACGGCCGGCTGATCTCGGGTTTCGCGCGCGGCATCCCGCGCGAATACCAGGTGCACAACGTTCCGCTGAACGAATCCCGCGCCCGTTACGAAGAGGCCTACGAGATCGTCACCCGCGCCTGGTCGGAGGAGGTGTTCTCCTATTCCGGAAAATTCTGGTCCTACAAGGATGTCGCGCTATGGCCACGGCCGGTGCAGAAGCCCAGTCCCGAGATCTGGATTCCGATCGTGGGCAGCAAGGAATCGATCGAATTCGCCGGCAAGAAGAACGCGGTCATCACGCCGGGTCTCGCCCGCGGCGGCCTGCAGGAAGACATCATCCGCTTCTTCGCGAAATGCCTCGCCGCCAACGGTCACAAGATTACGCCACACCATCTCTCGATCGCGCTGTCAGCCTATGTCGCCGACAGCAAGGCCGAGGCGGTCCGCGAATTCGCGCCCTATCACCTCTATTTCAACCGCACGCTGTTCAGCCACGGCAATTTCACGGAAACCGCCAAGCAGCGCGACGCCGGCTATGTCTCGCAGACCTCGAACGACTACGTCCGCCCCGAGAACATGAAGGCGGCGGCGGGTCTGCGCGAGGACTACCGCAACATGACGATGGCGGATTTCGAACGGCAGGCGGAAAACATGCCGCTCGGCACGGCGAAAGAAGTCACCGAGCGGATCATCGGCGCCGCCGAGGCGGCAGGCGCCAACCAGGTCCAGATCAGCCTCAACCGCGGCGCGCTGCCGCATGAGATGTTCATGGAGCAGATCCGCCGCTTCGCGCGCGACGTGTTGCCGGCGTTGCAGGCCCACGAGGTGCGTCGGGTGCCGCTGGCGGAGGAAGCCGTGGCCTAGCGGCCGGTTCTACAATCACAGGAGTGTCGACCTTCCGGAAGCGACACCGAAGCAAAACCCAGGGGGAGGACACCATGAGCGTCGAAGCGAGATCGCCGGTCGAAGAGGCGCTTGAAACCCAGCCGTTCGGCGCACTGCAACTGCGGGTCGTGCTGCTCTGCGCGCTGGTGCAGGCGTTCGACGGTTTCGATCTCGGCACTATCTCGATGGCGGTGCCTTCGCTGTCGAAGGCATGGGGCCTTGCGCCGCCGCTGTTCACAACCGCATTCGTGATGTCGAGCGTCGGCATCCTGGTCGGCGCGCTGCTGTCGTCGTTGGGAGACCGCTTCGGGCGCAAGCCGCTGCTGATCATCAGCGTCGGCTTCATCGCCGTGTTCTCGGTGCTGAGCGCCTTCGCCTGGTCGATCCCCTCGATCACCGCGATGCGGTTCCTGACTGGCCTCGGCATCGGCGTCGCCATGCCGGTGACGGTCGCGCTGACTTCCGATTACAGCCCGATCCAGCGGCGCGGCACGTTGATCATGCTGATGTTCTCCGGCAACATGCTCGGCGGCTTTCTCGGCGGCCAATTGGTGGCGCAGATCCTACCAATCTTCGGCTGGCAGAGCATCTTCCTCGCCGGCGGCATTCCGCCGCTGCTGCTGATTCCGTTCCTGATGCTGTTCCTTCCGGAGTCGCCGCGCTTCCTGATCGTCCACCGCGCTGATGCGCCGGCGACACAGGACATCCTGCGCCGCCTCAACATCCCCCTGCATGTGGCGGCCTCGAAGATGGTGGACGTCGCCAAGGGCAATCCGGTCGCGCAGCTTTTCGTGGGAGGGCTTGCGATATCGACGATCCTGCTCTGGATCGCCTTCTTCGCCAATCTCCTGAACATGTATCTTTTCGGTTACTGGATGACCACGGTCCTCACGCTCTCCGGCCTGACGCCCGAAACGGCCGTGTTCTATGCCAGCATGTTCTCGCTTGGCGGGATTTTGAGCGTACTTCTGCTCGGCCCCATGATCGACAAGTTCGGCGCCCCGAGGGTGCTCGCTTGCAGCTTCGCATCGGGGGTCGTCTTCATCCTCATCATCGGTCTCTATAACGTGCCGGCCCCCTACATAGCGATTCCCATTCTCGGCGCCGGAGCGGCGATGATCGGAAGCCAGGTCGGAGCCAATGCCATGGCGGCCGGAACATATCCCGCGCGCATCCGCTCGACCGGCGTGGGTTGGGCGCTCGGGATCGGGCGGCTTGGCGGTATCGCCGGTCCGGCGCTCGGCGGTGCACTGCTGGCGTACGGCCTGCCGCCGAAGCAGATTTTTCTGTGCGCCTGCGGCCCGGCGGTGGTCGCCGCTTTGGCCACCATCCTGCTGACGATGAAGGCGGCGCGTCGTCGCGACATTGTATCGCCCGTCGCCCAGACCAATACCGCATGATAAAGCTGCCGCTGAGCCGGCTATCAAGAAACGACAACTGGCGAGATTTTAAAACGTCGGGGATCGATCGATGGATCAATTCAAGGGCAAGACTGCCTTCGTCACCGGCGGAGCCAGCGGTATCGGACTCGCGCTATGCCGCGCTTTCGGTCGACGCGGCATGAACGTGGTGATTGCCGACGTTGAGACGGCGGCTTGCGCCGAGGCCGTCGAGACACTCCGTGGCGAGGGCATCCGGGCGATCGGTCCGGAATGTGACGTGTCCGACCGTGACTCGCTCGTCCAAGCCGCGGCACGGGCTTTCTCCGAATTCGGCCAAGTGCACATCCTCTGCAACAATGCCGGCGTCTCCCGTGCCGGCCCGCTCGAGCAGGTCGCCCCGTCCGACTGGGACTGGGTGATCGGCGTCAATCTCAAGGGATTGATCCACGGGCTGCAGGTCTTCCTGCCACACATGAAAGCCCACGGCGAGGACGGCCACATTGTCAACACCGCGTCGATGAACGGCGTCGCCGGTGCAGCGCTAGCGGGCCCCTATTGCGCTACCAAATTTGCCACGGTCGGGATTTCAGAGGTGCTGGCCGCCGAACTGGCGGGCAGTCCGATCGGGGTCAGCGTGCTGTGCCCGAGCTGGGTCAAGACCCGCATGCTCGACAACGGCCGCAACCGCCCGGCGCAATTCGGCGGACCGATTGCGCTCAGCCTTGACGGCGGCAATGCCGAGCGCAACCGGCGCTACGCCCAGGCGCTGGCAAGCGGCCTCGATCCCGCGGTTGTCGCACAGCTGGTGCTGGATGGGATCGAGGCGCGCCGGCTCTACATCTTCACCCATGCCGACCGCCGCAACGACATCGAACGGCGCTTCGACGCGATGATGCATGGGTTTGATGCGATGATCGAGAAAGCACCGGAACTGACGCCACTGGCCACCGGCCGGCCGGAGCGAGGGTGATGGATTTTTCCGGCAAGACCGCCTTCGTCACCGGCGCGGCCAATGGCATCGGCCTCGGTATCTGCCGGGCGCTGGCCCGATACGGCGTCAATATCGTGCTCGCCGACATCGAAACGCTGCAGCTCGAGGCCGCCCGTCGCGAACTTTCAACGTTCAACGTGCGCACCCGCGCCATCGTGGTCGATGTTTCCGATGCCACCATGTTCGAGCGCGCAGCGGATGAAGCCGAGACCGAATTCGGCAACATCCATTTCCTGTTTAATAATGCCGGCGTGTCGCTCGGCGCGATGCCGCTGTGGGAAGTGACGCCGGCACAATGGGAATGGATTTTTGGCGTCAACGTCCAGGGCGTCATCAATGGCATCAGGATCATGGTGCCGCGGATGCGAAAGCATGGCGAGGTTGGCCATGTCGTCAATACCGCCTCGATCGGCGGCCTGCAGGTCAACCCGAAGCTCCGCAACGGCTCCTACGCCATAACCAAATACGCCATTGTCGCGCTTTCCGAGGCGCTCGCGCTTGATCTCGAAGGCGGTTCCATCGGCGCTTCCGTGCTCTGCCCCGCCCTGGTCAACACCACCCTGCACATCTCGTCGCGGCGACGCCCGGCACGGTTCGGCGGCCCCTACGAGCGGCCGGGGGCGGACGCCGCCCAGACCTGGCGGTCCGCCGGTCTCGCTCCCGACGATGTCGGCAGGCGCGTGCTCGCCGCCATCGCGGCTTCGGAATTTTTCATCTTCACGCATGAAGAGCCGCGGGCGTGGATCGAAGCCCGGCACCAACGCCTGCTCGAAGGCTTTGATTCGATCGCCCGCTATAATGCCGGCGAGCGCAGGACGTGAACGACACGTTTGCGAACCAATGGCGGGCGTTGATTCAAAAAACCTGTCGCACGGACCCCGTAAGTTCGGTCGACATACCGTTACCACTTCTCAACTCTCAGCGGTTTAAGCTTGGCAAGCTCCGGAAGCCCATAATGCAACATCAAAAAATTCGGCAGGCTGACGCTGCGGCGCTGGATATTGCGGAATTGCGACAAACGCTCGGCAGCTACCCGACCGGCGTTACCGTCGTAACCACCCTCGATTCTGAGGGAGAACCCGAGGGCTTTACCGCCAACTCCTTCACATCGGTCTCGCTCGATCCACCGCTCGTTCTTGTGTGTATCGGCAAGGGCGCAGGTTGCTATCCTGCGTTCACGAGCACAATGCGGTTCGGAGTCAATATCCTTTGCGGGGATCAGCAGCACGTTTCCAGTCGATTTGCCTCCAAGTCAGCCGACAAGTTTGCAGACATTGCATGGGTATCCAGCATGACCGGCAGCCCGATATTGCCGGGTTCAATGGCATGGCTCGACTGCCAGCTTCATGATCGTCTCGAGGCCGGCGACCATCTTATCCTCATTGGAAGGGTGCTGAGTTTCGGGCACTGTCCGGAAAAACAACCGCTCGGCTATCATCGCGGTAGCTACATCGCTTTTGGAGTTAAGGATCAGAAATGAGCACTCGATGACCCAAACCCTCAGCGTCGTCCGTTCAGAGATCGCCAAACTCGGGGCACAGTTCAATCCGGACATCCTTGCAAGCACCCGCGTGCTCTATTCCGGACTGGTTTCGGTGCCGTCCTGGGATATCAAAACCGAGTTCGATATCGCTTACGGGTCCAACCCGCGACAGATGCTCGATCTCTATAGCGCGGATGGTACCGACATCCGGCCAGTGATGCTGTTTGTCCCTGGCGGAGGTTTCACCAGCGGCGACAAACGCATGGACAACATCCTTCTACGGCAACCTTGCGCGATGGTTTGCCGTGAAGGGATTCCTGGTAATAACCGTGAACTACCGGTTGGCGCCTGACCATGCATGGCCGTCCGGCGGTGAGGATGTCGGCCTGGCGCTGGCATGGATCACGGCCAATGCACGCCAGCACGGCGGCGATCCCGGCAAGATTTTTGTCTTCGGGCAATCGGCAGGCGCGACCCATGTCGCGACATTTCTGTTTCATCCGCAGATCTATAAAGCGACTGCCAAAATTTCCGGTGTGATTCTGGCAAGCGGGCTTTATCGTATCACCGAAGAGCATCGTGCGCCTAACGTCATTGGCTATTTCGGTTCTGACCCCTCGAAATTCGCGGACCGCTCGCCAATCACGCACGTCGCCAACAATCCGGTGCCGCTATTGCTCTCGGTGGCCGAATTCGATCCGGGATTTCTGGCGGCTCCGACCTATCAGCTCGCCGAGGCCGTCACGCGCCGGGACGGCAGACCTCCGCCGGTGCTTTGGCTCAAAGGCCACAACCATGTATCGACGGTGCTGAGTTTCGGAAGTGACGACGATGCCTTCGGACGAAAGATCCTCGAATTCACCGACGGAATTCTGGCTCGTTAGCGGGCATCCCTCTGCGCTATCACAGGTATTCGATATGCGTCCGGATTGAGTGATCGACAGGATAGATCCAGCCGAACGGTTGCACTTCGGCAATCATTTTCGTTTGTCCCCTCCTGCCACCACGATTGCGATGCCAGCGACGGCCATTCACGCAGCGCCTTTTCGGAAATCCAAGCGTGCAATGAGTGTCAAGTTTTGGGAGGACCAAGAAACCGCACTCGACGGCTTGAAGGAGTTTGCCGACGGTTGGTTTGCCCTGCGTTATAAAAGCACACAAGCCGTGCTTGAAGTCTCCAAACATATTGGTGATGCCGCGACGGCCTCGGATATATTCCAAGAACATCAGAACTGGCTCATGAGAGCGATGGAGTTGCTCGCGGAGGATCGCAAGGCCTATCAGCAACCGGTGCTGAGGACCGGGTTCACCTGAGCCCAAGTCCACCCGAGCGTCAGACCGCCTAGCGTTCACGCGACGCAGACCTTTTGTACGAACGTTTCATTCTCAGCTGGCACGACCCGCGCTTTTCGTCACATCAACGGGATGGCCTATCAGCTCCGCATAATGTTTGATGGGATAAGGCCGGCCCAGAAGATAGCCCTGAACTTCGTCGACCGTTTCACGCGTCAGGAATTCGAGCTGGGCGGAGCTTTCGACGCCTTCTGCGATGACCGGCAATCCGAGACCATGCGCGAGGCTCACTACGGCCCGTACGATGGCCGCGGACTGGTGATTGTGCTCGAGGTTCGAGATGAAGGATTGGTCGATCTTAATCTTGTCGAAGGGAAAGGATTGCAGATAGGACAGTGAGGAATATCCGGTTCCGAAGTCATCCATGGCGATCCTCACTCCAAGCGCCTTGAGACGGCGAAGCACCGAAACCGCTCGGGTAAAATCTGCGATCAGTACGCCCTCGGTGATCTCCAGTTCCAGCCTGTGGGCCGCGAGACCGGTTTCCAGAAGTACCGTATGCACGAGCGTCGGCAGCTCGCCGTGTCGGAATTGCACAGGTGAAAGATTCACTGCGACCTGGAGCTGGATGGGCCATGTTGCTGCTTCACGACATGCCTCGCGCAGAACCCATTCGCCAATCTGGACGATGAGACCGCTCTCCTCGGCAATTGGAATAAAGGTCATCGGTGGAATTAATCCACGGCTAGGATGGTGCCAGCGCAGCAACGCTTCGAAGCCGATAATTCCTCCTCCGATTGCCGCCTGCGGTTGATAGTATAATTCGAGTTCGCCTCTTGCGATTGCCAACTGCAAGTCCTGCTGAATTGCGTGGCGTTCCCGCAGCCGCTTGTCCATTTCAGCCTCGAAGAAGCGAATGGCCCCTCGACCATCTTCCTTGGACCGATAAAGCGCGGCATCCGCGTTGGAAAGAAGGGTCGCGGCGTTTATTCCATCGTTCGGATAGACCGCAATTCCGACGCTTAGGGCAGCGCGTAGCCGTTGCCCTTCGATTTCGAATTCGGGTCCCATCGCTTCGAGCAGGCGATCGGCGAAAATCGCGGCGGTTTCCGGTTGGTCGCTGCCCTGGAGAATGATTGTGAACTCATCACCTCCAAGACGGGCGATGAACGCATTGCCGGCGACCTCCCGCATGCGGGCAGAAACCTGACATAGCAGCGCGTCACCGACCGAATGGCCAAAAACGTCGTTGACTTCCTTGAACCTGTCGAGGTCGATGCATAGGGCGGCGAAGCCTCCGCCGGAGGCATCGGCGCGGTCGATGGCCTCGGCAAGGTGCGCGTTGAAGCTCGCCCGATTGGGAAGATTAGTCAGGGGATCGTGGTGTGCCAGATGCTTGATCTGGGCTTCCGCCCTGCGTTTTTCCGTGACGTCCTCGGTCATCACAAGCAGATATTGCGCTTGCCCATCCGCATCTCGAATAATTAGCCGCTTGCTGTTGACGGTTCGAACGCCATTGCGCGGTGTTTCGATTTCATATTCTTCCAGTGGACCGCCATTCTCGATTGCGCCGAGGTCGCGGTCACGTGCGAGCACGGCGTCTCCAGACGCGCTTGAAAAAATGTCGCGAACTGTCTTACCAATGACCTGTTCACGCGCGAGACCTAGAAAATCTTCCGCGGCTCGATTGACGAGCACATAACGAAGATCGATCGCATCCTTCACAACGATGGATACAGGAACGTTTTCGATGACGATGCTCAGAAACTCACGGGTGCTGCGTGCTTCGTCCTCGGCGCGCTTGCGTGCGGTAATATCGACGGCCGCCACCAGGGATGCGGGGCGGCCTCCGTAGTTCAGCGATCGGCCATAAATGGCCACATCGATCAAACCACCATCCGCTTTGATATGTCGGGAAACCCGACCTTCCTGATATCCGCCGCTGCCTTGCGCAATTTCCTTGATCCCGCCGTGATCCTCGGGCGGCTTTAATTCGACCACCTTCATGTTCAGGAAGTGCTCTCGGCTGTGGCCGTAATGCGCAACGGCGGTGTCGTTGACGGCAAGAAATCGATACGTTTCGTGATCCCATATCCACATCGGGACCGGGTTGGCGTCAAACAAAAGCTGAAATGAATCTTCCGGGGTGGCGCCTGGACCGGCCGACCGGTTCGCACTTGGCCGCTCTGCCTGCATGGATCTATGCCTCTTTGGAAGCGTCACATCAAAAAGCGCAGGTCAAAATGACGGAACCGATCGGTGTCCGAGCGAACGATTGTCCATGACAAGTTACCGCGCGAGAATGTATTTGCGGTTAAAAGGTAGGCAAACCGCGGTCTGCGCATTTTCCAAATCCGTGAGCGAGCTGGAGTGCCAGGTTTCGACGCTGTCCTAGGCCCACGCCAGTTGGTATATTAATTAATGATCGTTAACCAACCTCTGCTTCGACATACTGCACACATCAAAAGGCTGCCGCTGGTCTCGGATGCGAGCGTCGGGTTTTCGTGAACGTCGGCTTCGCGCCGATTATGTTGAAAAAGTCCTTTTTCGCTTGTGACTGAAAATTCTTAGGGCCGCCGGTGCGGCTCTCTCGTCGCAAGGTGAGGGACCACATCAATTGCCGCAAAAGCGATCGCCGGCGCTCGTATTGATTTTACAGAGCCTCTCAGCGGCTGAAATCGCCGGTAAGCGACATCTGCGAAATTTTCGGAGCCGCACCGTTTTCGAGTTTTTCAACACAATCCGCCAACAGCGGTCGTTCGCACAGGTCGTGACCATCGGCATTTGCATCGAAGTACCTATCCAACAGATATTCGTGCGTCGCGAAGTGATTGTATGTCGGACACGCTTGGAGCATTTCGATGAAGGCAAAGCCGCGGTGGCTTTGAGAATGCGAGTCATCCGTTTAATGTCACCGCTAAAGCGACAGGCAACGAAGGCCCGGCATTTGAAAAGCCGAACCGAGATCGGATCGGAAGGTTTTGACTCTCCCCTGTGTCGATGCCACCCGACGGCGGGGCAATGCGTGAGATGCGCGAATATGAGTCTGCGCACTGATCCGCCATCAGCTCGCACGCGCGTGGTCTATCTCATCAGGAATTCGGCCGATGCCTGACTGCCCTCACCTGATTGAGACCTTCGCAATCCGCTGCGCGCTCGGCAACAACGGGCGGCGCTTGGGCCGAGCACGCACATCAGGTCGGTCCCGCTAACGGCGACTTCGCGGCGTGAAGCTACTACGGATTTGCTACGGCGGCTTTTGACCGGAAGAGGCCCGTGGGTTTGGCGAATGATCCAAGGCGATGTCCGGTTGCCGGGGAAAATCGCCCATGGGCGAATGGAGGAACGCCGGGATAAAGCGATGTTGCAGTGCGTTCCATTACGACTTTTGATTAGCGGATCTTTGCAGCAAAAGAGGCAATTTCCCGAGCCAAAGGTGTTATAAATAGGCCGCCTGGGAGGCGCCGGTTCGGAAGAGGCGGGCGCGATTAAGCGTGGGGGAAGGAAACTATGACGACAATTGACAGCACGCGCGCTATCGCGCGCTCGCAAGCGGGCCTGCTGGTCCGCGAGCGCACTATCGCAACGGCAGGGTTCAACCGGTGGCTGGTTCCGCCAGCAGCCTTGTGCATCCATCTGTGCATCGGCATGGCCTATGGATTCAGCGTGTTTTGGCTTCCACTGTCGCGCGCTGTCGGAATCACCAAGACGTTGAGCTGCCCCGATCTTTCTTTGTGGGGCGAACTTTTCACCAAGACATGCGATTGGCGCATCTCAAGCCTCGGCTGGATGTTCACGCTCTTCTTTGTCGTCTTGGGCTCGGCCGCCGCGGCCTGGGGCGGCTGGCTTGAAAGGGTCGGTCCACGCAAAGCCGGCTTCGTGGCCGCCCTCTGCTGGTGCGGCGGACTCTTTGTCGGCGCGATCGGCGTTTACATCCACCAGCTCTGGCTCATGTGGCTGGGGGCTGGCGTCTTAGGCGGCGTCGGTTTGGGACTTGGATATATCTCGCCGGTTTCGACGCTGATTAAATGGTTTCCGGATCACCGCGGCATGGCCACCGGCTTCGCCATCGCGGGGTTCGGCGGCGGTACGCTGATTGGCGCGCCGTTGGCCGATCTGCTCATCAATTATTTCAGGAGCGCGGATTCGGTCGGCGTCTGGCAAACCTTTGTCGTGATGGGCGCGATCTATTTTGTCTTCATGACGATTGGCGCCTTTGGCTACCGCGTGCCGCCAAATGGATGGCGGCCGGAAGGCTGGACGCCGCCCAGCGAAGCCAAGACCATGATCACGCAGCACAATGTGCATCTGGACGATGCGCATAGGACGCCGCAATTCTGGCTGATCTGGTGGGTGCTCTGCCTGAATGTCTCGGCCGGCATTGGCGTCATAGGCATGGCATCGCCAATGCTGCAGGAAATCTTCAGCGGTTCACTGATCGGTCAGCCCAACGTCAGCTTCACCCAGCTCTCGCCTGAACAACGTACGGTCATCGCCGCGATCGCCGCCGGCTTCGCTGGATTGATCTCATTGTTCAACATCGGCGGTCGCGTCTTTTGGGCTTCGCTGTCTGATTATATCGGCCGCAAGAACACCTATTACTGCTTCTTCGTGATCGGGATTGTGCTCTTCGCTTTAGTCCCTTGGGCAGCCCACTCGGGCAACAAGGCTTTGTTCGTCGCTTTCTTCTGCGTCATCCTGTCGATGTATGGAGGCGGCTTCGCAACGGTGCCAGCTTATCTTGCTGATATTTTTGGCACGCAATTCGTCGGCGCCATTCACGGCCGTTTGCTCACGGCTTGGTCGACGGCGGGCATCATCGGCCCCGTCGTGGTCAACTACATCCGCGAGTTTCAAATCTCGGCCGGCGTTCCACGGGCCTCGGTCTACGACTTCACTATGTATATCCTGGCTGGGCTGCTGCTGATCGGCCTGATCTGCAACTATCTTATCAAACCGCTTGGCGACCGTTGGTTCATGAAGCCGGAAGAGGTCGCCGCGCTGCAAGCGCAGTCTGCGAACAAGGACGCATCCACCCAATATGGATCGTTCGGCATCGACCGCGGGCATTTCGATCTAAAGGCTGCCTTGTTCTGGGCAGTCGTCGTTATTCCTTTGGGCTGGGGCGTTTGGAAGACCCTGCTTAGCGCCAGCAAGATCTTTTAAGGCGCCAGGACGGCCGGAGTCCGCGCTTATGCGTCGGCCTCCGGACCTCCGCAGCCGAAACCGAATACCGCCTAAAAGAATCCCGGCTGAAGATCGAGGCCATAGGTCGCGATCAATGCTGCCCAAAATAGCGCCGCGAGCCCGAGCGCGGTCACGTGGCTTATGATCGTGTCGCGGATATGCACGCGCGATGGCCGCGGCCGTTCGGCAGGTTCGGTTTTGGAACTCATGGCCTTCCCTTCTAACAGAGTGAGCCAAAGACCAGTCGCGGCGGCGCGAAAAAGTTTCCAAATGGGCCCTGCGTCACTTGACGGCGGCCAGCTTTGCAAAAAGAATGGTCGGAGGGAATGGGGTTCTCCCTTTAAACGCCGGGCTGGCTGATGACTCCTACCGACGCGGCAACGCGGGTAGGAGGCTGACTATGTGTATCCATGTGCAGGATGAGCCGTGCCGTCGAGGCTCGCCATGCTGAACCACTTTCTTCGCAAGTTTGTCCGGCGCGGGCGCCTGACCGTCGTCTATGCCGACGGCTCGCGCCAGACCTTCGGCGACCGTCTCGAGGGCGCGCCCGAAGTATCTGTGCGCCTGATAGACGAGAGCATACCATTCAAGCTGGCGCTCTGGCCGGATTTGTATCTTGGCGAGGCCTATGTGCAGGGCCGGCTCGTGTTCGAACGGGGCTCTCTCTGGGATTTGCTGGATCTCTGCGGACGCAATATCGAACTTCACTTCCGGCCGGGAGCCAACCTCTTGCGTCGCATCATCGGCGCCGCCGGGCGCCGGCTTCAGCAAGCCAACACGATCGGCGCGGCGCGTAGCAACGTCGCGTACCATTACGACCTCTCGCTGGAGCTTTACCGGCGCTTTCTGGACGAAGACCTCCAATATTCCTGCGCCTATTTTGCGGACGACAACCTTCCGCTCGACGAAGCTCAGCGCGGGAAGAAGCGGCATATCATCGACAAGTTGCTCTTGGAGCCGGGCCAGACCGTCCTTGACATCGGCTGCGGCTGGGGCGGCCTTGCCATCAGCATGGCCCAAGCCGAGCGCGTGAAGGTCTTGGGCATCACGCTCTCAGCGGAGCAATTGCGCGTTGCGCGCCAGCGCGCTGCGGAGGCCGGCGTGTTGGATCGCGTGACCTTCGATCTATGCGATTACCGGCTAATTAATGGCCGTTTCGACCGCATCGTGTCGGTCGGCATGTTCGAGCATGTAGGAGCGCCGCACTATCGCGATTTCTTCGGCCAGATTCAGCGGCTGATGCCCGAGCATGGCCTTGCGTTGCTGCACTCGATCGGACGCGCGCACGGGCCAGATGTGACGAGCGCCTGGGTCAGAAAGTACATTTTCCCAGGCGGATATATACCCGCGCTTTCGGAGGTTCTGCCGCCAATCGAACAAGCGGGTCTGTGGCTGACCGATCTCGAAGTGCTGCGTCTACACTATGCGAAAACGCTCCGGGCATGGCGCGAAAGGTTCCTCGCGCAGGCGGACGAGCTCGGCCCTCCCTACGACGGACGCTTCAAGCGGATGTGGGAATTTTATCTTGCGGTGAGCGAAATGAGTTTTCGCTATGCAGGCTTGATGGTCTTCCAGGCGCAACTTGCTAACCGGGTCGATGCCGTGCCGATCCGGCGCGACTACATGTCATCGGTCTGCGCGGGCGACGCGCGGCGGATCGCGGCGGAGTGAAGCATTCACAGCGGCCGCAGATAGCCGTCGATCTGGATTTTCTCGCTCCAGCTTGCGCTCGCACGAAGTCCGCGCAGGCGCCGCAACGCCTTCTTACGGTCGGCAGCCGCGACGCTGGAAAGGCAGAGCTTGCACGCAAGGATGGCCACTTGCCGATCCTTGTGCGCCATCAGAGCAGCCAAGGTCTCCTGATCGATTTTCGCGGCGCCAAGCTCGATCAGCAAGGCAACGCAGCTTCGCCCCTGTCTGAGATGCGATTCATCGCAAGGCGCTTCGGCCGAGAGGAGACCAGCCGCTACCTTGAGCAGCGCGGGCCGCGCGCGGCCCAGCAGCAATCGGAGCGCCGCTTCAGCGGACAGCCGCGCCTCGTCTTCGCGCAGCGCCGCGATCAAGACAGGAATGGCCTCGCGCTTTCGGTACGAGCCAAGGGCGGCAACGACCCCGTCCAGCTTATGTCGCTGAGCGACCTCGAGCAGGAGCGCGAACGAATCCGCTCTGTGCGCCCGCGCCAGCCTGCGCGCCGCATGGCTGATGACCGCGTCTTCGCCGATGCGTTCGAGCGGATCGGCCAAACATCGATCAAGCCGCAAATAATCTTCGATGACGTCCGTCGCGCCGAGGGCGCCCAGGGCGTCGAGGGCGCGGATGCGGTGGCGAAAGAGACCGCTTCGATCGCGGGAAAAAAGAACCGCGCGCAAGCCGGAAACGGCATCGCCGTCAGGCGCATCCTTTTCCGGGACTCCGACCTCCTCAAAATCGCCTTGCATTGCCGAAGACATCGTTCCGCGCGCTCCCTCGACTTGCGTTCCGGCGAGCAGGACGGCGCGTCGGCGCCAATAAAAAAGCCCGCCTGTGCAGCGGGCGTTGCGCAAGGCATCTCCCGCTGCGGTTATCTCGCAGCAGGAGTCATCAGCCTCGCGGCGGTTTCGGGAGACTCCATTCCCTTGCCTGAAACGTAAGGCGGGTTCCGACATAGGTCAATACCGCGCCGGACGGTGGACGCGAAGCCGCATTGCTTGGCTTTCGGGACTGGCTTACAAAGGAGGCACAAGACCGGAGATGGGGTTCCTCCGTTTAACCGCCCTCAGGGCTGATGACTCCTACTCGTGCGACTCAACCTAGCGCGCAGGTAGGACCATGCATTCGAATCCCAACCCTCTCACGCCGCGTATAGCCGCCGGCCTTTCGCTTTCGGAACATGATCTTATCGCAGCGCTGCTTGGCGGCGGCGTGATCCGCTCGCAGGCCGCCCCTGTCGACGCAACCGACCCCATCCGGCGCGAGTGTTCAGCGTGGCGGGGTCCAGGCGCGTTTTGCGGCATCAGCCCCCACGCGATGATTGCCCACGCTCTGGCCGCGGGACAGAGGGTCATGCGCCTGGCCGTGGCCGTACGCCAATCGCTTAGCCCTGACGCTGTCCGGAAGAAGGCGGGAGCGTTCCCATGTTAGGATATCTGGGAGGCACAAGGCGCACGCGGCGCAATCTTGCCTCGGCGTTCGTGGGCGAGGTCTCGGCGATCATGACGCTCCTCGAAGGGATGACGCAACCGCACGCCAATGGCATTCCGCAATCCCCGAACGAAGCGGAGCATACGGAGTTTGTGCCGCCGCGCTGCGATCTCTACGCGGCGAACGCGGGACGGCTTGACGTATTCGACGCACCCTTGCCGAACCAGCTTGCGCATTTCTACACGCGCCTTGCTGCCCTTCCCGGGTTCGCGCGCGCCCGCGCGGCGCAAGGGCCGACCGCTCGCAACGAACCGGCCCCGAGTAGCCGGCCGGTGAGCGCCGAACTGGAGCATCTTCTTGAGGAGGGCGAAGACCTGTTACGCAATCTCAGACCGTTCGTCTCAAAGCCCCATTCCGCGACGATCACCCGCGCATGACACTTGACGCGCGCCTTAGCCCCCGCCGGCCGCGCTTTCAGTTATGTCGGAACGTGAGTCATCTCGGATCCATATTGCAGAACCTTGACCTTTTCGATGGTGATGAGCCCGCTCGTCATCATCCCGTCGAGGATCGGCAAAAACCCGTTGATCTTGTCTTCTGAATCGACAATTTCCACGACGACCGGCAAATCCTGAGCGAGGCGCAGGATCTTGGTTGTGTGAATATGACTTGAATGCCCATATCCGATATGCGCTCTCAGCACGGTTGCGCCCGCCAGATGGGTTGCGCGCGCCTTCAGCACGATTGCCTCATGCAAAGGCAAGCGCTCGAATTGATCGTTTTCGCCGAAAAAAATGCGCAAGAGCACGGCATCGTGAGGAAGCTGCATTGTCATACCCACCGCATCGCGTTCAAATTCACCGCCACGGAATGGCCGAGCCAGACCGCGACGTAGCATGCGACCACCGATAGTCCCGTATTCCCCAGGGCCGCCAGCCACTCGCCGTCATTGACGAGGTTAAGGCTCTGCAAGCTAAAGGAAGAGAATGTCGTATAGCCGCCGCAGATGCCGACCATGACGAAGGTGCGCGCAGAGCTTCCGTAGAATATCCTGCCGTCCGGACCCATGGCCGTTGCCGCAAAACCGATCGCGAAACAGCCGGTGATGTTGACGATGATCGTTCCCCAAGGAAAGGTCTCGCCGAACCATTGGGCGATGGTTCCCGAAAGCCAGAACCGGCAGATTGTTCCGATGGCGCCGCCGATGGCAACCCAGAGATAAAGCATAATGCCTCCATCCATCTCTTCATCAATGTCCTCCGGCGATTTCCATCCTAGACGAGAATCGATTATTTCACCACAAGCACCGGGCAGGTGGACAATTGAACGATTCGATCGGCCCGCGAGCCAATGATACGTTCGTAGAATCCGGAATGTCCGGTAGCGCCGATGACCAGCAGCTCGATCTTCAGTTCTTGTATCAATCGCACAATATCGCGCACGGGATGACCGCGCAGAATATGGGTCTCGATCGCGACGCCTTCCTTGTCGGCCAGTTCGCGGGCGCGCTTGACGACGCCGCGATAACGGCGGGCGGCGCTGTCGGCCTCTTCGCGAACCTCTTCGACAAATTCCGGCATGTAGTCGATCTCCTCGATCGAGACCATATGCAGCTCGGAAGCGTTCTGTTTGGCCAGTTTTAACGCAAACGCGAGACCCTGAACCGCGGGCTTCGACCCGTCGTTGGCGATCATAATCCGAGCGAACATCAGGCCCGCTCCGATTCTTCCGAAGGCGCAATGGTCGGGGCCGCGCGGGCCTTAGGAACCATGTCTTCGAGCGGCTCGTCCAGTTCAGCTGTCCCCGGCAGCAGATGTTTGGGCAGGAAGAAGGCATTGGCGATCAGCGTCGGGATGACCGCGCTGCCGATCACGGCGGCGACCAAGATCGAATATTGCGACTGATCGATAATCCCGTGAGATAAACCGTAGAGCGATGAGATCGTGCCGAAGGTGAGCCCGGTCGACATCAGAAGCGTCGTATAGGTCGCTTCCGGATTCGGCGACTTGAAGTAACGCGTCACGGGATAGACGCCAACAACCTTGGTCGCCATCTTCACCAGCAGCATGAACACGAAGGCGACGGGGGCCCCAAGCAGAGCCGGGATGGAGACAAACGAGCCGGCGCGAATGAAATAGAAAGGCGTCAGCAAGCCGAAGGTGAGCGTGCGCAGGCGGCGGATCAGGATGTGATCCTTGCCGACCGTGCCCGCGAGCACCATGCCGATAATATAGGCGGGCAATACCGCTTCGCTGTCGGCCCATCCGGCCAGCGCGCCCATCCCGAGCAGGCAGAGAAGCAGGAACTTGGTTTCCAATTCCGACGGCCGGTTGCCGTAAAGCCGGAAAAACCGCGGGGTCAGCCATGGCAGAATCGAGAAAACCACGACGGAAACGCCCGCGAAGATCAGCGTCTTTAAGGTAAAGGGCGCGAAGATGAAGCCGAGCGCGAGAACGGTCCCGAGATCGTTGACAAAGCATGCCGCGAGAACCGTTTTGCCATATTCGGTTTTATTGAGACCGAATTCCAGCATGACCGCATAGACGACGGCGACGGAGGTCGTCGAGAGCGCAACGCCGGCGAGCCAGCTCGGCATGACGCCCCAGCCGAGGAAAAAATAAGCGCCGGCGGCGCATCCCAGGAACGGAAAGACGAAGCCAGCGACGCCGACGGCGGTAGCCTCCTTCCATTTGCGCTTGAAGACATCCGGGTCGAGTTCGGCGCCGGCCAGGAAGGTAAGAACGATCGCGCCGATGCCGGAAAGGAATTTGATCCACGATTCGTCGGTTCCGAGCACGGCGGCGCCAATGATAGCGCCGATAATGAGCTGGGCGATCGTGCCGACAACGATCTCCGACAACGCCGTCGAGACGCGAAGCCAAATGGAAAGCAGCGTCGCGATCAAGGCGAGACCGAGCCAGAGCGCCGCGAGAGCCCAAACGCCGGTCATGACTGTACTCCCCTGACGGCGGGATTATTGGCGTCGAGGGCGTTTGTCATGATCTGCCGCCCGCCTGCGCACGCATCACATATTCAGCGATGGCGGTGATGACGCCGAGCGACAGCATCGTAATGACGAGTTCACCGGGAGCTTCAAACACATAGGCGTAGATGAACACGATGGCGACCGCCACAAATACGGAAAGGGTGAAGCCCATGTTGGACATCAAGTCGCGGAGCATGATAGCCCTCCGATGCGTGAGGAAGGCAGCAACACTGCGCGGCATCTTGCGGTGCAAGGACCGCAGGCACGGCTATGCGCGATGGGCGGGTTCAAGGCAACCTCCTACAAACGCGAAAAGCGCTTCGTAGGAGTCATCAGCCCAGAGGGCGGTTAAAGGGGGAACCCCATCCCCTAGTCAAACTCGATGTTAGGAGATAATCCGTGGGCGGGCAAGGCTGAATTGCCTGGTCCGGTCAACGCTGCAATGCGTGCGGCAAATGCCTGGCTGGAAACCGAACGACATGGCGAAAAACCCGCGTAAGCGCAACCTCGGCGTTTCAGGCGTAGACGCGCGCAGGCGTTCGTCGCCGCGCCTTGTCTTGCGCCACAGAGAGGTCATTGCGGTGCTTGCGGGGCTCGGTTTTCAAGGCCCCGCGACCAGGGTGACGTTCTACGAATACGTCAAATCGCTTCGCAAGCTGGGCACACCGTTTCCGGGCGGAAAGATCGGTCACGGCAGGCGCGTCCTGGCACGATATTCCTATGAACATTTGATGGAGCTCGCGCTGGTCCTTTCGCTCAGAGTCTATCACGTTGTCCCGGAACCGATCCTTGCCGAGATTATCCGGCATCGCAAAAAGCTGGTCCGTCTTTATCGGCGGGCCTATCTCGAACGCGCCACGAAGCTCGGCAGGATCACGACCTTCACCTCCGACGGTCAGACCCTTCGGGTCAGCGGGACCTTCCTCGATCTGCAGATAGACTTTTCCGGCGGCACGTTTATGCGTTTCGGGCCACCGCGTCTCATCGGACCGGCCGAAGCCATCCGAATCTTCGTGGCGCGCGATCTCGCAGCGCGGTCTCTGCTGCCCATCCATCTCTCCGCGCTCGCCGAACGCCTCATCGCGGCAGCCGCCAAGGCCTCGTCGCCTCGCCGGAATCCGCCAGCTCGCAAGTCTCCCGCTCACTCGCCGCGGAAGGCGACGAGGCCTTGACGGCCCGCTCTTTCCCATCGCAAAAGATACGCTGGTAAAGGTCTTTGCCGTAACTTGTCTGCAACGGCCCGCCTTCGACGAGGCGAAACGACCGCGTGCCATCCGGCTGCCGCTCGGCCCGCAAGAACAACATGTTGGATGCGCGCCGCTCGTGAAACGCGCGCGCGAATTCGTAAAGATGCGTCACGGCTGCGACCCGAACGCCGCTCTTCAATAAGGCGCGGGTGACCTGGCCCGCGATCTCCGAACCTTCGCGTTCGTTGGTGGACGAGAAGGATTCATTCAGGAAAACCATGGCGCGCGGGTTGAGGCGATCGACAAGGGTGCTCATGCGCGACAGCTCTTCGTCGAGCTTGCCGCTTTCCATCGCGGTGTCCTCCTCGCGCCGGAAATGCGTGAAAACGCCCTCGCGTAATTCCGAGGTGAAGCGCTCGGCCGCAACGAACATCCCGGCCTGCATCATCAATTGCGCAAGCGCGAGGCTCCGCAGAAACGTCGACTTTCCGCCGGTATTTGCGCCCGTGATGAGAACAAGATCTTTGCCGTCGGCGTTGTGATCGTTGCCTATCACTTTCTTTCCCTGGCTCAGGGCGAGCGCGGGATCGTAGAGCCCGTCATAAGCCAGCCGGCGCGTGCCGTATTCCGCGGGCTCGGGAAAGCAAAGCGGCCCGCCGAGCGCCTTGAGCCGCCGATGCAGATGCACGGCGCCGATATAAAAGGCGAGCTCCGTCCGGAGCATTTGAAAGAACGCCGTTATATGATCGGCGGCTTGCGCCGCGGCGTTTGCGACAAGATTGACGCCCTGGCCCCGCAATTGCGACAGAGCCTGAGCTCCGGCTTCGTCGCGGGGATGAAGGCGGAACGTGTAGCCGGTCGCGCGCCGGGGCAGCAGCCGCTCGAACCAGCTTGGTTCGCGCGTCTGCCGGCGTAACGCGTAGTCGATGCCTTTGTTGCCCCGGCCAAGCCGGGCGCTCATGAGCATGCCGTCGCGGAATTCAAGGCGGCGAAGATGGGCTTCGACGTCACCGAAATAGGCGTCGCTTAATTCGCTGCGCACCATCGCAAAGAGCCTTCTCAGGCCCTCGGAACGAAAAAGCCCCTCATGCTGATCGGCCAGCCGGCGAAGCTGCTTGAGGCTGTCGACGAAGATCGTCAGCACCGTGATAGCCGAGTGCAAGGTTCCAGCGGGATAGGGTCGGAATGCCGTCCAAAAATTTTTGCGGCTGGCTTCGAGCGCATCGGAAGCTATGCGATAAACGTCGCTCACGATATCGGGGTGCGCAAGACAGTCCCGCATGATTCGCTGCCGGTAGCCGATGATCGCGGGGTCCGCGCTGCTTTGGAGAAGAGCCACCTTGGCGACTTCTTGCTTGAACCGGTCGTCCCCGGCCATGACCCGAACCAGAATATCCAATCCCAAATCCTGGCTAAGGGCCGCCTCGTTTGGCGGCAGTACGGCGCCGAGATCAAGCGCAGGCGACGGCGTTCGCGCATTCGCTTCGCGCTCGCGCCGCGTAAGCAGCTGTTCCGGATCGAGATCGCGGTCGGGAAAGAACAGAAACGCTTTCATGATGCGATACGCCCCAAAATGTGGTCATGGGTCAGCCGGTATTTCGCAGCGATGGCCATCGCGTAGGCGAGGCCGTCTGCCGGTTGACGAACGATCTTGAAGGTCCGCTCGGCGGGATTGTCGGGTACGATCGTGCTGACCATCGAAACTGTTTGCGGGCCGTGAGCGGCAAGCTCGTCGACGAACGTGACCCAGACGCCGATCATGCCGCGTTCGAAAAGAGTGTCCAGCACCTTCCGGCTCAGAAAGACTTCGTCCTGAATGGTCGTCGAGGTGAACACCTCATTGAGTATGATGACGGAGCGCGCGGTCGCATCCTTGAGAATCGCGTGGATACGCACGAGGTCGTCCTCGAGTTTGCCGCGCAAATTCTCCACCTTCTCTTCCTTTTCGAAATGCGTGAAGATCGTATCGAACATGGCAAGGCGCGCGGCGCGCGCCGGCACGGGGCAACCGAGACTGCCGAGATAGTGCAACTGGCCGAACATCCGCGCAAAGGTCGTTTTGCCGCCCTGGTTGGGACCGGAAACCACGATGATCCGCTCGCCGCCTGTCAGGGAAAGATCGTTGCAGACGACGGCTGAAGTTCCTTTGCGTTTGTTGGCCAAAGCAAGATCGAAACCCTCTGTCACGCTGACTTCCCTTGGCGTATCGGACAGGGTCGGAAGACAGAACCGCAACCCGGCCTGGGCATGGCGGGCGGCCTGTTCGAGGCACGCGAGGTAGAATTGTATATCCCGCTCGAACATCGCGATGGTCTCGTTGATGAAGCTTGCATGACGCCGCGCATAGTCTTGAAGCCGCGCAAAAAGCTCCGGATTCAGTTGCCCTACGAATTGCAGGATCTTCGCTTCGATGTGGTTTAGATCCTGGGGCGCGCTCTTGAATTCGACGAGATGATTCTTCGTGGCGCCCTGCCTGAATTTCGCGAATGTCGCCTCGATTTCAGCGCTGTAATCGGCCTCATTCCCGTAACTACCAACGGTGAAGGCATCGTCGTGAATGAGGATGCTGTAGGACACGCGCACGAGCTGGCGCAAAAGAAGCCCGGTTTCCTCAAACAGCGCCGCGAATGCCTCGCTTGCGGCGTATCGGTCGAGATAGGAGGACATAGCCGACAGCGCTTTTGAGCGGACCGGCAGGCTCACGAGATCGCGCGCCAGCGTTTCCACGGCGTGGCAATACAACTGCGCCGTCTGCAGAAGCCAGCCTTGCTTGTGATAGCGGTCCGACAGCTTCGCGACGAGCGCGGCATGGCCCCTGACATCGCGCATGGCGGCTGCAAAGTTACGAATGGCGCCAAGAAGCGCGGGATGTTCGAGGTCGCGAAAAACCTGATGGCGGTAATCGATCGCGTCGCGGCGGCGCAGCGGCCAGTGGAAGAAGGGCTCCAGCCTGTACGCGTCGCGCTCGGCGCAAAGAGACGCGACGATCTGGTTAAGATGCAAGTCGGGAAAGCAGCCCGGCGGCCTTGCGTCGTCGGCCGCCCGGCGGTCTTCGAGCCGGTCGAACAAGACGCTCAACGTGCCGGAGGCTGGGAACCGAACGGACATAAAAAAACTCCTTCCAGAAGCGGACGCTTCGGATAGGAGTCATCATCCCGGGTGGGCGGTTCAGGCGAACTCCATCGCCAAGTCGCTAACGACTCGGGACACCATATCGTTCCCTGTGGCCGGAGAAAAGCGGATACTTGCCTCGCGGCAGGGTAACGCCTATCCTTGAGCGGGATGGGGATGGAGTACCCCCGAAACCGCCGCGAGGCTAATGACTCCTGCCGCGTGATGTCGCGCGTGTGGGAGTCAAGAATGGCCAACCCTCACGCGACCATTGCGCGCTGCGAAGCGCGAGGCGAGCAATGGACGCTACTCTGTCGCAAAACGACGCACTTCGGGCGGCCAAGCGGTTTGTCATCCTCATCGGCATTGTAAGCCTTTTCGGGGATATGACCTACGAAGGCGCGCGCAGCGTCGTAGGTCCTTATCTCGGCACGCTCGGTGCATCCGGGGCCATCGTCGGCGCTGTCGCGGGCTTCGCGGAACTTGCCGGCTACGGTCTGCGTCTGGTGTCGGGTTACGTCGGCGATCGAACCGGCTCGTATTGGCCGGTCACGATACTTGGCTATGTCATCAATCTATTCGCCGTGCCGCTGCTGGCCCTGATGGGGAGTTGGGAGGCCGCCGTCGTCCTTATCGTTGCGGAGCGCGCCGGACGGGCACTGCGCACGCCGACGCGCGACGCCATGTTGTCGGAAGCGGCGACGCAGACCGGCGCCGGGTGGGCATTTGGCCTCCACGAAGCGCTCGATAGCACCGGCGCGATCATCGGTCCGCTTATAGTCAGCGCCGTGCTCTACGCCGGCGGGTCTTATCGCGCGGGCTTTGGGATTCTCGTCATTCCGGCGGTTCTTTGCATCGGCGTTCTCTTGACGGCCCGTGCGCAATTTCCGAGGCCGACGCAACTTGCTGCCGTGGAAACGCTGCATCAGCCTAATCGTCTTCCGGCACGATTCTGGATATTTGCGCTGGCATCCGCTCTGGTCGGTGCCGGTTACGCCGACTTCTCGCTGCTGGCCTTCCACTTCAGTAAGACCTCGGTCGTGTCGACCCCTCTGGTTCCCGCGCTCTATGCGCTCGCGATGGCCGCGAGCTGCATTGCCGCGCTCGCGCTGGGCCGAGCGTTCGACCGCAGCGGCATGAAGGTCCTGATACCCGCGGTCGCTATTGCGGCCTTTGCCGCGCCGCTTGCCTTTCTCGGCGGCCCGCTGCTCGTGTTTGTCGGCGTTGCTCTATGGGGCGTCGGCATGGCCGCGCAGGAATCTGTGATGCGTGCGATTGTCGGCACGATGGCCGCACCACGGCGGCGCGCCACCGCCTTTGGAATCTTTCACACGATCTTCGGCGTCGCGTGGTTCGGGGGGAGCACGTTGCTCGGCTTTCTCTATGATCAATCGCCGCTTCTTGTTTCAATCGTCTCTGTGGCGCTTCAGCTGCTTTCGCTGCCGGTTTTCTGGCGGTTGCTGCGCGCGCGGCCCGGAGCGCCGATGGGGAGTGGTGCGCCATGAAGAATCTCGCACGTCCGTCCTTCTTTCGCATGTTTGACTTGCTTCTGGCCGAAAGCAATCCGGGACAAAAAAGGATCTCGTGGACCCGTGACGGCGTCGATTTTGGGCGCGAACGGCACAGCGTCAGCAACCCGGCGCACGGATTCGTCGTGGAGATCGTGACCCTCAAGCGGCCAGGACGGCGCGGCTGGTCCTTGATGGTCGTCAAGGAATATTGGTGGACGGGACCGGAGGCGACGCCGTTCAAAACCCTGCGATGGGCGCGCGCGCTGGACGGCCGACGCGAGGATATGTTCGATTGGCTGCGAACGCAGGAAGCGGCGCTCGAACGATCGATGATGGCGTCCAGCGCTTCCCTCGACGAGGTCGAGCACTCATGACCCGCACGCCGCAGCAACTCGCCGATACGATCGACCGCGCGCAGGCGCTCCTCAAGGAGGAGTTGCCCGGCGATTCGGTTCTCTTGCCGCGCCTCTTTCGCCTGCGCGAGCGCCTGCGGCGCGAACAATTGCAACTGGCGGTGATCGGCCAGTTCAAGCGGGGCAAGAGCACATTCCTCAATGCCCTGCTCGGCGCGCCGCTGCTTCCGGTCGGCGTCGTTCCGGTGACCGCGTTGCCGGTTTTCATTTCGTGGGGAGCGCGGGCCAAGGCGGTGGCTTCGTTCCGCGGCGGATGGCCGCCCGAGACCTGCGACGCGCAGGATTGCAGGACGATCCGGAATTTCCTGTCGCATTACGCAAGCGAGCAGGGCAATCCGGAGAACAGGCATGGCGTCGCCCGGATCGATTTATGCTATCCGGCTCCTCTTCTCGACACGGGCACGGTGCTGATCGATACCCCCGGCGTCGGGTCGACGCTTCGGCACAACACCGAGGCGGCAATGAATGTGCTGCCCGAGTGTGATGCGGCGCTGTTTATTCTGTCCGCCGATCCCCCCATTACCGACGTCGAGACGACCTATCTACAGAGCTTGAAGGGCCGCCAGCCGCATATATTTTTCATCCTCAATAAAGCGGATCGCCTGACGGCGGAAGACGCCAAGACCGCGTCGGACTTTCTTGCCGATGCGCTCAAAATGGCCGGCATGCACGCGCCCGAAATATTTGCGCTTTCCGCAAAGGACGGCCTTGCCGCAAAGGAGGCCGGCGACGCAGTCGGACACGCCCGCAGCGGCCTCGCCGCGGTCGAATCAAGGCTGGTCCGCTTCCTGGCGCGAGAGAAGCAGGAGGTACTTGCGAAGGCGATCGAAACCGCCGCGCGCGCGATACTGACGCAATCCGCAGCCGAGGCGGAACTGCGGGAGCGTCTTTTGCGCATGCCGCTTGAGGACTTGGCGGCGCGCGCGAACCGATTGACCGCAACGTTGGAGACGATCGAGCGCCGGCGTCTCACGACGCGCGATCTTCTCTACGGCGAGCGCCAGCGGCTCATCGATGCCCTCAAAAACGATAGGGAAAGACTCTATCGAGAGACCGTGTCCGAGCTTGCGGCACTCATCGAACGCGGCGTGAAGGGCGGCACATGGACAGGTGAAAACCAGAGCGCATTGGAGCGCGCGATCGAAGATGCGTTCGAGGCGGCGCGCGACGGCTTGGTTGCGTCCTTCGGACAAAGCACAAATGCGGCGCTCGCGGGGCATCAGGAAAAAATCGCCGGACTGATCGACCAGGTCGGCGCAGCGGTATCCGGGATTTTTGAAGTCTCCTTTGTTTCGGCAGCCGAACCGACGCCTTTTAGCCTTAGCATCGATCCCTATTGGGTCACCGAGAATCCCGCCGCGGCGCGGGCGCCCGGTGCGGCGCCTTGGCGGGACCTCCTTCTTCCGTCATCCCTGCGTCAACGGCGTCTGCGCGCGCGTCTGCTGAGCAATGCTGAGGACGTGACCCTGCGAAATATGGGGAATCTCAACTGGGCGATCATGCAAAGTCTTGCCGACATCTTTCGCCGGGCGACCGCGGAATTTGAAAAGCAGCTCGATGATGCGCTACGGACAACCAGAGGCGTGGTGGAGGATGCCTTGGCGCGCCGGCACGATCAGGCCGGAAAGACGAAGACGGAACTGGAGCGCCTCGAACGTTTTAGAGGTTTGCTTCGCAGTCTGCGCGACGAGCTTGCGCCGCCGCCCAATCTTATTGATATGGGGGCGGCGAACCGCTAGGCTGACCGTGATGGGGATGGGGTTCCCCCTTTACCCGCCCTCAGGGCTGATGACTCCTACCGTTACTTGCGCCGCATGCCGCGGTCGGAGGAGCATCGGTATGGACTCGCCCAAAAAGATTCCCCCACGTCAAACCAAGACGGACCAAAATCTCGCTCCAGCGCCCCCGCAATCGGACGATCTCGACTTGATGGGGCTTCTCGATGCGCCGGAAGTGCGCCTCTTGATGGAGGTCGATGGCGTCGACCGCGAGGAGCTCATAGCGATGCTCAATCGTACAAAACTCGCCTTGGGCTCCCACGACCCACCTGGCGCGACGCGCGACGAGGCGCGCTATCGGCCAGGCGTCGGCATTCTGCTCGTCAACGAACGGCGGCAGATCTTTATCGCGCAACGCTGCGACGTTGATCATCCCGCGTGGCAGATGCCGCAAGGAGGGATCGAGGACGGCGAAACGCCGCAGCAGGCGGCGCTACGCGAACTGAAGGAGGAAATCGGGACCGATCATGCGGCATTCGTCATCGAAGCCCCACATTGGATTTACTACGACGTGCCGGCGAAACTCGCGCAGCGCGCCTGGGGAGGACGCTGGATCGGACAGCGCCAAGTATGGTTCCTGATGGCGTTCAAGGGGACGGACAGCGAGATTAACCTTGCCACCGAACATCCGGAATTCAGCGCATGGTGTTGGGCCGATCCAAAAACCCTCATCGGGTTGGCGGCGCCCTTCAAGCGCCAATTGTACGAAGCCGTCTTCGGCCAGTTTGACGCCTTCTTTCGGAGTTAGGGAATGGATTCACAAATCGAAGCAATCGATGCGTTGGAGATATTGGACTCGCGCGGCTATCCGACGTTGCGTGTCGTCGTCGATCTGGCCGGGGGCCAACGCGGTACCGCTTCGGTGCCGTCGGGCGCGTCCACCGGCCGGCACGAGGCGATCGAACTTCGAGACAACGATGCAAGACGTTATGCCGGCAAGGGCGTACTCAAGGCGGTCGGCAACATCCATTCGCAGATCAGACACGCGCTGCTTGGCAAGGACGGCGCCGATCAATCGGCCATCGACAAGACTCTGATCGCGCTTGACGGAACGGAAAACAAATCCCGCCTCGGCGCGAACGCGATTTTAGGAGTCTCCATGGCCGTTGCGCGGGCGGCGGCCGCGGCCAAGGGGGCGTCGCTCTATGCTTATCTCGGCGGCAGTGCCGCGACGCGGCTGCCGGTGCCGATGATGAACGTGATCAATGGCGGGCTGCATGCCGAGAATGCGCTGGATTTTCAGGAGTTCATGATCGTGCCGCACGGCGCGCCAAGTTTCAGCGAGGCCCTGCGTTACGGCGCTGAGACGTTTCATGCTTTGAAGTCCATCCTGCATAACGCCGGGTATTCCACGTCCGTCGGCGATGAGGGCGGATTTGCGCCTGATCTTGCCAGCGCTGACGAAGCTTGCGAGGTAATCGTAGAAGCGATTGAGACGGCCGGCTTGCGCCCGGGACGGGATGTCGCCTTGGCCCTTGATCCGGCAGCGAGTTCGTTTGCGCAAGGCGATGACTACATCTTCAAGAATGACGGTACTGCGCTGACTCGGGAAGAACTGTTATCTCTGTACCAGGGTCTCACCGACGCCTATCCGATCGTGTCGATTGAGGATGGATTTGCAGAGGACGACTGGGACGGCTTTCGCGCGCAGACTGCCTTTTACGGCGACCGGCTGCAAATCGTCGGCGACGATCTTTACGTGACCAACACGCAGTTCATTCAGCGTGGCATCGAGACGCAGGCGACCAACGCCGTTCTCATCAAACTGAATCAGATTGGTACGGTGTCGGAAACGATCGCCGCTATCGATCTTTGCCGCGGCGCCGGATGGGGCTTCATCGTTTCGCATCGATCGGGCGAGACGGAAGACACGTTCATTGCCGATTTTGCCGTGGCGATGGGCGGAGGGCAGATCAAGACCGGCTCGCTTTCACGCAGCGAGCGTCTTGCCAAATACAATCGTCTGCTTGAAATCGAGCGGTCGTTGGGCAAAGCGGCCATCTACGAAAGCCCGTTTGCAACCTTGCTCGTCCGGCGCGGCTTTAGCTGAGGATCTGTTCAATCGCCCGTGAGATTCGCTGTATCGTTCATGCGCCGCAGCCGGATTCCGTGGGCATCGAGCTCGATCTCGTTAATGCAACAGGGGTCCTGAACGATTCGCCAATAGGCGGAAAGCGGCATGTTGAGGCACTGAGAAAGCATCACGCGGTTCACACTGTCATGGCCGACCAGGACGACGGTTTCGGAACCGACGCCTTCCCGCACCGACTGTAGCGCGCGGGCCGTCCGCGTGGCCACGTCTTGGAGGGATTCGCCAGCCGGAAAGGTGACGCGCTCGGGAGTCTCAAGCCACGTCGCGAACGTGGCGGCGTCTGCAGCCCGCGCCTCGTCGTGGGTCTTTCCTTGCCAGTTGCCATAGTCCAGGTCTGCGAGATCGGGAAGGATTTGCGATGAAACCCGACTGGCCGAGGCGATCGCGGCGCCCGTGTCGACGCATCGCGCAAGGGGGCTCGTATAGACAATCGAAGGGCTCCAGTCGGCGGCGACTCGCCGCGCGACCTTGCGCGCTTGGTCAAGTCCACGGTCGGAAAGCGCGAGATTGGCGCGGCCGCGGAAGCGCGGCGGGTCGATTCCGGCGACATGTCCGTGCCGTATCAGAAGAACTGTTACCATCGGGCGGCTCCGTACAAACACCAGCAGCTCGCCCCAATGCCGTGCCTTTGCGACAATTGGCCAGAACCAGCAATTCCTTTCGATTAGTGCAATGACGGCGAAATGGTAGCAAGGAGATTGTTGTGCGACGCAACAAATCTTGTGCTTCAGGTCTGGAAGGCTCGCGCATTGACCGCTTAGCCACACCGCCCTAGATTTTCTTCCGAGATGGGAATGGAGTCTCCCGATACCCGCCCGTCGTGGGCTGATGACTCCTGCTGGGTTGGGGCTGCAGAGCCCCGCCGCGGCGGGAGCGTGTTTAACCCGCCAATGGCGGGTTTTTGCCGCGCCGAAGTTGAGAACGGACGGCAAAGTGACGGATTCCATTAGGCCAATATATTCTCCTGCAAAGATTCCGAACGGCGTCTGGGCACGCGGTTTCGTGTCGCCCGTTTACCTCTGCCCAACCGATATCATCCCCGATGGCCAGAATTTGGAGAGCCACAAATGAATACGATCGTAAGACTTATATCATGTGCGTTTTCTGCAACGGATGAAGCATCTGACGCGGCACTTCCGGTTCATATGTTCACCGTCATCGGACTGCTCCTGGCGATCTGTCTCGTTTTGGAGTCTCGTGGACAGCCTTTGGTCGCGTTTGATATCTTTTGAAAAATATGGGCAGGCTGATAGCGCCAGTCGACCTGGGCCTGTGTCACTGACCGGGGTCCGGACGCCCCTAAGTCTGCTAACCGTCTCTTGTGGTGCAGAGGAACAACTCTGGAAATCATCGTGGTCCGCGAGCGTCAAGGCGAACCAGGAGCGACGCCGCTGGGCAGGACCGGATCCAGGAAGGAGATAGAGGTGGTAAAGCTCAATAGGCGTTCCCAGCGGATCACCGCGGGAGTAGCTCGATCCCCCAACCGCGCGATGCTGCGCGCCGTGGGCTTCAAAGACGATGACTTCGAGAAGCCTATTGTCGGTGTGGCGAATGGCCACTCTACAATGAACCCCTGCAATGCCGGTATTCAACCTCTGGTCGACCGGGTGATGAAGGCCGTCAAGGAAGCTGGAGCAATGCCACAGGTTTTTGGTTTCCCGACCGTGACCGATGGCATCGGCATGGGCACCGAAGGCATGAAGTATTCGCTGGTATCGCGCGAGGTCATTGCCGATTCAATCGAAGTCGCGGTTCAAGGCCAGCAAATGGACGGTGTGGTTGCGGTCGGCGGCTGTGACAAAAACATGCCGGGAAGCGTGATGGCGTTGGCGCGGATGAACGTGCCGGGCATCTTCGTGTATGCCGGCACCATCAAGCCAGGTTTCTGGAAAGGAGAGAAGCTCACAATCGTCAGTCCGTTCGAAGCGGTGGGTGCATTCACTGCCGGTAAAATGTCGCAGGAAGACTTCGAGGGCATCGAAAAGAACGCCTGCCCATCGGTAGGCGCCTGCGGCGGCCAGTATACCGCAAACACGATGTCGTCATCGTTCGAAGCTCTCGGCATCAGCCTGCTCGGCTCATCGCAGATGGCATCGTCCGACCGCGAGAAGGCCGACTCCGCAGCCGAGTCTGCACGCGTTCTCGTCGAGGCGGTTCGCAATAATCTAAAGCCGCGCGATATCATCACCAGAAAGTCGATTGAAAATGCGGTGGCACTCGTCATGGCGACCGGCGGATCGACCAATGCGGTGCTTCATTATCTTGCCATCGCCAGCGCCGCGGACGTGAGATGGACGATCGATGACTTCGAGCGCGTGCGGCGCAAGGTGCCGGTGCTCTGCAATTTGAAGCCTTCAGGTCCGTACGTCGCCACGGATTTCCATGCCGCCGGCGGCGTACCGCAGGTGCTGAAGATGCTGCTTGCCAACGGCGTCCTGCATTGCGGTTGCATGACCATCCATGGCAAGATCATGGCCGAGATGCTGAGCGGCATTCCTGCTGAGCCACGTGGGGATCAGGACGTCATCCGCCCCTGGTCCAATCCCGTGTACAAGCAGGGGCATCTTACCATTTTGAAGGGCAATTTGTCGCCAGAAGGCTGCGTCGCGAAGATCACCGGGTTGAAGCAGACATCGATCACCGGCCCTGCTCGTGTCTTCGATTCCGAACCGGAATGTCTGAAGGCCATCATGGCCAAGAAGATCAAAGAGGGCGATGTGGTCGTAATTCGCTACGAGCGTCCAAAGGGCGGCCCCGGTATGCAAGAGATGCTTGCACCGACCTCCGCCCTGGTCGGGCAAGGCCTTGGCGCCTCAGTCGGCCTTCTCACCGATGGTCGCTTCTCCGGCGGAACCTGGGGCATGGTCGTCGGTCACGTCGCACCAGAAGCATATGAGGGCGGAGTGATCGCCCTGGCAAAGGAAGGTGACTCGATCACCATCGACGCCAAAGAGCGCCTCATCCAACTGAACGTTCCAGCAAAGGAGCTGGCCCGACGAAGGAAAGCTTGGAAAGCACCCAAGGCTCGATACACTACTGGGGTGCTCGCCAAGTACATCAGGCTGGTATCAACCGCCAGCCGAGGCGCAATCACGGATTCGTAGGGGCCGCGCGCGGCATCATTTGGCCGTAGCAAAAGTTGAGGTCGGCCTCAAAGGCGACGGCGTCGCGCGCGTCGCAACCGGCCATCGGCTCGGGTGACCAATCCAATCTGGGCTTTCCGGCCACAGCTGGCCGTAGCCGCGGACGATCCTCGCCAAAAACCCTATTTGGTCTCAGTTGGGCAACGGCCGAGAACAGGACGCCGTCAGTGACGAGCCCGCCCTCGCATGCGACGGCGTAGACCAGATTCAGTTATCTGAAATCCCACCCGAGGGATGTGGACGAGATAGCCATCGTGGATGAAATTGCCTGGGACGCTCTTGTGCGCAGTGATATGTCGAATGTTTTGCACCCACATCTCTTCGGTCGGCCGCATGATCGATTGTGCTGTGTCGAAGTTCGACAACCGGACATGATTTGGAATTTCGATTTTTAACCGGTGAAAGCTTGCGATTCTATTTGGTTGGAATGCAGCGATCACAAGCACGCCGAACGCTATGTCTTCTTCGCCTGCGCGATCAATCCGTGGCTTTCGAATCATAACTTTCCTCCGATCGTTGGAACCGAAAGCTTGTCCAGATTTGCGACTGTCCTCGGTAATGATTGGGAGGGCCGCATCGCCCGCAAATTCGAGTGCATTTCCTTGCCGACACCGAGGGATAAGTTATGGGTTGTTTCGATTACGCAGCACATGTTCCGCGATGGCAGCGAGAAAGCCCAATGTGAAAATAGGAAAGATAGCGTCCGTTGAGACGTCGAACACAAAGGCAAGGATAGAGGCGATGCAAATCACGAACAGCATCGTCCAGGCGAAACTGACTCCGCCAAACGCGACACTCACACGTTGCCAAAAGCCATTCATCGCGCCCTCCTTAGCGTGAAGCGGAAGGTCGCCAACACAAGATTTGGAAGGAGGAGGGTTTTCGAAGCGGCACCCACCACGACCAAGCCTCGAGGGCCTTCGCGCAGTAGGAGCTATCAGCCTCGCGGCGGTTACCGGGGGAGCCCCATCCCCGTTTGCTTCATAGTAGTTGAGGAGCGCTCATGTGTCAAAAAAGCGCATACGGGTCTGTGGGATGAATCTTATTGCGAAGTAAGCAAAGGGGGATTTTGCCCGTTTCCACGACAAAAAAACCCGACGTTCGCGATGTGGGGCACGGCGCCGGGCAGAGAGTTGCTCAGAAGGTAATTGAAAATGATAGAATGTCACTCCCGAATACCCCGTCAGGAGGCCAAATCCATCCGTCATTGAGGTCAATCTCGTTCGATCAAGTCGTGTGCGATTTGGCGATCTGTAATGAGCCGCGATGCTGATGGCGACGACGATCAGGACAAGCTTGCCCATCCCTCTCCTTGCGCACACCCTTGAAGTTCTTTGCCGCTTTCTTTGCCGTCGGTTTCTTCACCGCCATGAGTTCGTTTGAGGACTTGTCGCGCTTGGTCCAGGCGGTTTTCCGCCGAGCTTCCTCTTCAGCTGACTTCGCTCTTTGACCGCACCCTTGCGTGCGTTGTCACCCACCGGCTTATTGACGGCCTTTGCTATCCAATCGGCAACACAGCGATTTCTCGCCCTTCATCGTTCAAAGTTGCCACGCGCCGTGCTGGTGCGCGTGTCCACGTCGAGCTGCATACCCGCATGCTCAAAGCGTGACCGCATTGCGCCGCGCCGTGCATCTGCCGAACATTCCAGCGAACGCCTGACCCCATTTCATGTGTCACGAGAGAGTCGCCAACTTTTTGTGTGGCCTTTTTTTATTTTTTCCAATCTATTTCTCAAATTCGGGAGAAAGAGCAGAAGCTAGGGCGTATGCTGTTTTCGCAAGTGACCTTCTGTTTGCGGGACGACCCCGTATCTCTCTGAGGCCGCTTTCTCCCGGACCTATATTGCGAGGATCGGCAGCAACGATATCGGCTTGATCTTAACCAGGATCTCAGCAAGTTTCGGGGCCGCAACGAGAGAGCTGAGTCAAAATGGGAATTGGTTTCGCGTAATACGCAATATGGAATCTTTTCAGTCACCCCCAAGAAGCGTGCCAAGTAACGCTTTAACCATCGCTCCTACATTTAGTAGCAAGGATTCTGCCGCGGCTTTGGGCGAAACGTGGTCGCATACGTCCGACTTCAAGTACTCATCTCTCCAGTTGCGAGTGCCCGTAATGCGTGCAGACAAGTTTAGTCATTAACTGGTCATGAGCAGTTCGCATGGGTCACGCTTTAGGTGATACGGAAATCGCCAGCCATCACAAGCCCCGCGTCGATCGAATCAATTCATGCTTTCGAGAGCTGTAGGTAAGCCGGAGTGTTGGTGGAAGGCACCCCTTCGTCACGGCTTTTAACCACCGAAGCGATCGCGCTCGACTTAACCAAGAGACCCTAACGCGTTTGCAAGTCATGTAGAACCATGGCAGATTGAGTGCGCTGCCCGTGTATTGAGCGGAGCCTTCCACGGATTGGGCTCCCACCATGCAATTGGTCCGAGAAAACACAGGGTGTCATCTCTGTCGCTGATCCCCTAGGACGGGACGCGACAGCGGCATCGCAGGGCAGCCGGAGATCCTATTCCCATGTCTAAGAAAAAACCTAACCCGTTCGGTAAGCTTAAGGCTGTGGTCGACCACTGCGTCGACCTTCGCGACGAACGTGATGCCGCCCTTAAGACAGCCGCCGCGGCGCTCGCTAGGCTTGAGGCCACGGTGGATTCAGACACCGCAACCCAAGCCGACATCAACGCCACTGAGGTCGAGTATGAGGATCAGGTCGACGCCTTCGTCGGGCTAGCTAAGACGCTGAGCGCCGCCTGCGACAGCGCCGTGGCAGAATGCAATATTGCGGTTTTGACCGTGATCAAGCCTGAGGATATGGCCAAGGCGTAAAGCTCAAAGGGAGAGATCAAGCAGGCGATACGCTTGCTGATCTCTCCTTGTGCACCGTTTTGGCTATAACGAGAACTCCTCTCGGATGAGCGACCTAAATTCTAGAGTGTAAGGTGGAAGCCATCCTTTTGCTCGCGCACGCGCGACCATCTGGTAGGCTTCGGCTACAGAAATTATTTTCTCGTCACCACGCACCCTTATGGCGCGGCCTGCTCTCAAATCACTGTCTAGCGAGTGATAAAAGCAACGTCGGTAGAATTCTCCCTCTGGCTTCAAAGCTCCTAATTGCACGGCGCGTACCGGCATTAGACTTGCCGCTCGAATAATTGCGGGGGCGCATACCAGGGAAGCGGCAGCACCAAAGAAGAAGATGCGGCGCGTCATTCTGGAGCCGGCGTCGGTCATTGAGAGTCTCGCATTTAGCGGTTGTGCAATAGGAACGGCTGGCAAGCTAGAATAAAATCAGTGGATGCGCGTCACTCCCGAAAGATTCGATGATCAGCCCGGGGCGGTTGCTATCCCGTCCCGGACTTCGTTTCTCCAGCGTCATCCGCTTCAATGATTGCCGTGATCGCGTCTGTTGCGCGTGGCTATGGTCGCCCGGCTACATGCGCGTTCCCCGAATAGACAACCGAACGATCTATTATAATCGACCGCCAAAGCCGATTCATCGCGCCAGTTCGGGGTAGCACTTCTAGTTGAACGTACTCGGGCCGCCTTGGATCGTCAGCATGTTCTGGCTGATCGACCAAAGCGCGGCGCGAGCGCCCTGGTCGTCAGCCCCGACCACCATCAAGGTCGAGAACTGATCAGGATTAAGCTCATTGATCGGTACCTGTCCGAGCAGATCTATCGGCAAGTTGTGTTGCAAGCCCAGGCTCGCGGCGTCTCGAAGCAGACGGGAGAGACAGAAGGTAAACTCCTTCCAATCGTCCGGTAGGAACTCGGGGCCGTGCTTATCACGCCAACGAATATGGCACTCGGGAAAAAGTTTCTCGACAGCTTCACGGCCCACCCGGGACGCGATCGCTTGGACTTCACCAAGGCGCTCGCCATCAAGGCCGATGAAGAGAACATCGACCATCTCAGCCAGATCGGCCGAAGCCATTTGGAACGTATTGGCCATCCTCTCGGACAGCTTTGTCTGTAGTTGTCGCATGGGAATGCCTTTCCACTTTTCCCCCGGTAAAGACCCGGTGAGGGGAAGATTTTTTGACGACCGATAGTCTGTCGCCCGCGTCTACACCTTGCCATCTCGCACACACCGCATTTTGCGCCGATGTGATCCGTCCGTGGCCCCGTGAAAAGGGATGAGGGCCAGAGGGTAGGTTGGTAGAAGTCACCGTCTCTGGTGCTTCAGCTTTTACGCTCGGTCATATCTACACATCGCGGCGTCGGGCTTCAAGGGCTTCGCTACTTGATCGAGTGGCGTGCTTAATGAGGGTCGCAGTGGCCGCAGCGAGTGAGTTTCTAATTCTGAATTCCGGTTTATTCTTCGGGGTTCTAAATTTAGGAGTGACTAACGACGATAGCGTGAGGCATGCGGGTAATAGGGTAATAGGGCAATAGCTCGTATCACGAAGGAATTTTGGCTTAGAAATAAAATCACGATGAGGAATTTGGGGATCCTCGCGCGCGTAGAGGGCAACAAAGAAGGTTAACGCGCCCCTATTTTGCTTTTGACCCGGTGCAATTCGGAGGAAAATCAATGGAATTTAGGTTTATCGCTGCGCCCGCCTCTCATCGCTCGGGCTGCATGGGCAGGGGTCTAGGCTTACTCCCATGACTTTCATCTCAAAACGTCTTCCGGGCACCGGGGAATATGCCGCACCCGTTCAACCACTGAATAAACCTCAACTGTTGAAGCTATAGAGCGAGGGACCGTTGGCGATTTTTGAGCATTCTGAACCCGCGTGTTGCAATTAATCCGCTGCGAGGTCGAGGCCATTGCCTTGGGCCGCCTGTCCCAGTGTCCCAGCCGTCCCAGAAGTTTCCTAGGAGGATGGATAGACGACGACGCACTAGTGACTTCATCTAGAAGCTCCTAGGAGAAGCCCGGGACACCCGGGACGGGGGACAGCCCCATTGTCATCTTGCACCGTGCGAGACAAGCCATCGGCAGGCCAAGCGTATGAGGTCGAGCGGTCCACAACGGCCGTCCGTTCGGACTGGCCGCACCGCGCCTGGCCGTGTACAAGGCTCCCCCGCGCAGGCTCGCGCACCGGCCAGTGCATTCCGGGAATTGGATTTAGCCGGCGGCTGAACTCGGCCTATAAGCTGGGATCGTCGATCGAGAAGATCCAGCCGCGAACCTTGCTTCCGGTGCGCCGATCTTGCACAGAACTCCAGCCCAGCGAGCGCATTGCTGAGCCGATGCCGGGGCCATCGCTCTTGCGACCCGGTGGCACGAGTTCGACAACGTACTTCGATGAGATCCACACGTCGCCGCTGCTCGGGTCGTACATCGCGAACGGCTCGGGCTCTTCGCCCTTCGTCAGCATGATGCCCGCGTTGGTCTCCAACCGCGTGACCGGCTTACCATCTGTCGTCAGCATCACGCTGCCACCGCTCACGGGGCGCCGCATCCGCAACACGTCGCGATAGATCGTCGAGAGTGTGTCGGTGAGCGGGTCTACCTTCTCACGTGTCGCGGCCATTGCTTTGGCTTCGGCCTCGAGCGCGGGCGGCAGATACAAGTCACACTCTCCGAACTGATATTCGAACATCGCTTCTGCGAAAAGTTGATCGCGGTCGCGCTCCAGCCCAGGGATATCGATCATGCCGACCAAGACCGGCCACCATCGCCGCTGATCTCCCGAGTTGAGGTACTGGATAAGCTCGCCGCCAGGCGCCGTGTTAAAGGTGCCGATGAAGACACAGACGCGCGGTTTAATCTCTTGGAAGTGGGCATAGGCCGGTCGAGCACGCTCTTCCTGCTTCGTGATGAAATTCTTGACGGCGAACTGCTCGGCCTTCTTCATGCCGGCGAGTTCGGCAAGTTCATAGAACCATATGCCAGCAGTCAACTCTTGCTGCTTGCGCTCTTCGGTGTTCAAGATCGGGCTATCCGAAAAATACTCGTTGCCGATGCGGCTGCCATTGGCGAGCACCTTGACGACGGATGACTTGAAGACGCCCTCGGGACCTTCGAGCACGAGCACGCTGTCGAACTTGCATCCCGGTTCGAAGATCCGGCGCACGGCAGCCATGATCACGATACGGCCTTGCGCACGTACGAGCGGCGTGTCGGCAACGCTGAGATACGTCGTCAGCCATTGGTCGAGGCGCCGCACGCCGTCCCACTTGAGGCTGGTCAGGTAATTCACCAGCGGATGAAAGCGGTTCTCTTCACAGATACGCTTCATCGCATCTAGCGTCGCTTCTGTGCCCGGGTCGAGCCCGAAATAACCGCGTGCGAGATCACGGATTTTCCGCGTGATCGCGTCCGACAAATCGCCGTTGAACGTCTGGAGGCTTGAACCGTTGACGGTGTATTTGCCATTGAAGACGTTTTGCTCGCAGATGAGGCCGAGCCCGTCTATGCACTGCATCGCGTTCGTCATCGTCTGCTTAGGCTGGCCGCCCGCTGTCGTGTCGGCCCATGTGATCTTTGTGCGCTCAATGACAACGAGGTCAGTGACGGCCTGACCGTCATCGGGCTTTGCTGGTGGAGTGGCGGCGAGAATGTCATCGGCCTGGGCGTCGAGCGTGGCGGCTATCTCAGGCGAGATTATCTTGGTCATGACTTCTTCCCTTTCGAGGCGGCCTTCTTGCGCGGGGACCGCGGCGTCCGCATGACTTCGATCTTCGTCCCGCAAACGACAGTGAATTTTGCGTCGGGATCACGCTTGATCGGTTCTGGCTTATCGCCAGCGAACTCCGCTTCCGCCGTGCCGCCTCCGATTGGTCGCATCGAAGCATAAGCGTATCCATTCGCGACCTTCTGCTTAAGGCCATCGAAGTCCCAAGGCGGGTCGCACTTCTGTTCATTGTAGTGGTCGAGCATCAGACTGAGCGCGTACTCTTCGGAGATGCCGAGATCGCGAAGTTCCATCGCGGTCAACATCGTGCAATGCTCTCCGCCGGCGCCCTCAATGGCTAATGCGGCATCGTCGGTCAGATAGTCAATGGCTGATGCGACGTTGTGCGGCTGATCTAGTTCCACCACGGTCTCGGCTGAGTCAGCAACTCGCTCTTTCGGTGCAAGCAACTGATAGAACCACGGCGGAGCCTCCGCGCGAGCGCGCAGGTTGACGTAGCGATAAGACTTCCCGCCCTTCACAGGCATGCCGGGGCATACAACGTAATTCGGAGAATCGGCGCCGGCACCGAACCCGTTGACCTTCATCACGTGCTGTCCGCGATAGTAACAATGAAAGCCATCAGACGGCGTCTTGACGACCGAGGTTTTCGGCCAACCATAACAAAGGTCGAGCGCATCGAAAGTCTGGCGGCCCGGCTTGCCCTTGCTCACATCAATGTCGGCGACGATGAGCCGCGAGCGTCGCAATGCAATTCCGAAGTTGCAAGATGGAAATTGTCTGTCCCAGGCGCGGAGTTGAGCCGGATCGTTCGAACAATTCTCACTCAGGTTCTTCTTGAGCAGGGGCGGAAACTTCGACAGCTTCGCCAACGGAAAGAGATAATCCGTTGGAAAGCGTCGAAGATGCGCGAGTGCGACGTCGAGTGGCGTCATCGAGACACTCGTCATGATTGGACTGCCGCGGGCCGGAGTGCTGCGACGCGAAACGTAGCGCCGTCGCCGCTGACGTTAGCCCGCGTCGCGATCAATAGCTTTTCAAGATCGGTCAGCCGTATGACTATGCGGCCTCGGCTATCCGGCTTGGACCCCGGGAGGCGAGAGAAGGGCAGTCGGCCATCGGCCATCATCTCGCGCAACAGCGTTTCACCGACGCTAATTCGGCGGCACGCTTCGGGGATGTTAACAGCAAGAATGGTTTCGGGAGAAACTTGTTCGGGCATGGGATGGCCCTCCAAAACGGAGTGGCCCATGCCTGACACGTGCTTTGGCTGTTGATCCCGTGCCGAGGGTGCGGCATCGCGGGCAGCGACTACAGCCTTGATCACCAACTCCGGTTTCGGAGCCCGGCTAAGAGGCGCTTAAAACAGGGCGCTTTAACCGGAAGCGAGACAGTAGAACTAACAGCGACATACTACGATTCCGGCAAAATTGCAAGGCGGTTAGGCGAGGCTATGTGGTACCCGGCGACGTTTCGCAGGTTATGGAAAAATGTGCGAGCGACAATCACGACATCAATGAAAGTAGGCATAACTTTCGCTATTGACGCGGCGGCTCCATCCCCGCCGCCAGTGCAGCGGCACCGGGACCAGCGCATCGGCGTCGGTCAGCAATTCGCGACCGGCCCGCGCCATCCAGCGGCCCATGGCGGGCGCGAGATCCGTGCGGTCCTGGTATTTCAGCGCATGCACCAGCGTGCGCGCAACGTCGTCATAGCGCACCGCGGCCCGCGCCCGGGCGTAAGCCGGCGGATTGGCGATCGCCTCCATCGACAGCAGATCGGGGCCGGGATCGTAGACAAAAGGAATGCCGAGCCGCGGGCAATAGGGCTGAGCGATGAACGACAGCTTTGCCCAGCAGGTGGCGCAGACGCCCTCGCCCGAAACCGGCTCGCGGCAGGAGACACACAGCGTCGGCAGCGCGATGTCGAGCGCCAGCCGCGCGGTGTAGCGGAAGGCCGCGTGCGCGGTGGCGAGCGCACCGCGCAGCTGCGCGGTGACAGAGCGGGATGGTGATGCCGAGGCGTCCATGGGGGAGAGGCTAACGCTGCGGCCGTTGTGGTCAAGACACCCCTGCGGTTCTGAACGTTCCTTTCGTCATGGCCGGGCTTGTCCCGGCCATCCACGTTTTTCTTCCTATCGCGCGCCTAAGACGTGGATGCCCGGGACGAGCCCGGGCATGACGAAATCCGAAGGAAAGTCAGCTCACCACGCGTAGCGCACCACGCCCTTGCCGGCGTAGCTGCT